>ENA-UPAD01000039-UPAD01000039.1-bioreactor-metagenome-genome-assembly--contig:-NODE-39-length-199912-cov-153.306704_pt1 | contig 199912 bp, 192 predicted proteins | sample MGYA00238179_ERZ772710 | MGnify/ENA primary metagenome ERZ772710 (study PRJEB29004, sample SAMN07631245) | bioreactor metagenome | isolation source: Switchgrass digestor | place: USA: Dartmouth...
TAGCTACTGCTTTGATGACCGAGGTATTTTACACACAAATTTGGACTTGACTCTTTCCTGATATCGACATAAGAGAATATTACAAATATGTTCCCTATCCTGCAAATGGCGGGTGCGATCATCTTAAATATATGGGGAAGGAAGTTGATTACAAAACTGATGGAAAATTTGATGAAAGTAAATTAAAGCTGGGTGATTTAATAATATATGATTATAAAGGCCCTAACATGCCACAAGATGGAAGAGCAGATCATGTCATGATGTATGTTGGAAATGGCAAATGCATAGATATTGGAAATAAAGGAGGAGTCCGAATTATACCTATTAATTTTCACTGGACAAGCCCCGAAGGTGTCAATGCATATGGTACGGAAATGGTAGTTACAGTAAGAAGATTTATTCAAGATGATGGTACATTGTTCATTATACCCGATGAATGGAAATCAAAGAGGTGAAATCCGTGAATAAAAGAAAAATTGCTTTTTTATGTTGGGGGATTTTAATTATTTCCGGATGTATGGTACGAATCGATCCAGATAGCAGAACTACAGGGATTTTGCCTGCGACAGCAAGTCCGACTGCGCCAAGCCCGGAAACAACGCCATTGATTATGCCTGATATATCGTCAACCACAACGGACTTTTCCTCAGAACCCCCTGCTGAAGAACCTGTGATAGTTGATAATTTGCAGGAAGAGCCTAAACTTTATACATATGAGGAAATAGCAAAAATGCTTCCTCCGGACAGAAAACTTCAGTTGATAGAGCAAGAGAAAGAACGTTTTGAAAAGGCATTGGAAACGCTAAACAACGAATATTCATTCTATAATCTAATAATGGCCAAATGGAATGAGAATATTGCATATTCTTACTATGTATCCGATGTATCTCCTGGATATAAAATATTTTTCAAAGATAAATATCCTATTGCAATTAACTATTTGGAGCAAGAAACATCTACATATCCCATATTTTTTGGGCACAGCAGCAAGGATTTTGTAACTTTTTTCTGCATATCGCAACCGCTTGGTGAAGTTTCTCAAGAATGTCAAGAGGCCTTATCAAGGATTCGAGGACTGGAAAATGAATTGGAGTTTTTGAAGGGCCTGGCTTCCTTGACAGAGAAACATGGTTATTTTGCGCTTGATATTTATGTCGAAGATGGCCTCCAAGCGAACAGGATTTTGCCCTATAGTGGAATCAAATTATATTGGAAGGGCGATGGGATGCGTGTTGATGATCGTGAACGTATAAATAGCATACATGAGCCAATAGATGATCCAGAACTGGATGCTTATCTAAAAAAATACGGGAGGGAGATAAATTATATAAAAGAGTTAAAAGACAGGGAATGGAACCTGATTTTGTTTCCTAAGCAAACTGAACCGCCTTTATTGTTTTACCTATATCTTGATTCCTATGGCCCTCAGGGAATACTGTTTGGCAGATAGAAAAATATTCTTATTAAATAAACAGACTAATATCATCAAAGGAAATTCACACGTTAATGCATCAGGCTCAATAGGGCGGGAAATGTTCAAACGTATAGATGGTTTGCTTCTGACGGAAAAGGAAAAGAGCCTGAAAGAAATTTGACATTTCGTGTCATTAATCTCTATTGACGCATCTGATGTATAAGAATGTTTACAATTTTATTTAGGTGAACCTGTTTAGATGAAATTTGGAGAGAAAACATACTAACAAGCAACAGTAGGTAATAACGTTTATATTAGTGGTGCCAACCTCACAACAGGCCATGGGAAGACTATATATGCAAAAATTTAAAATCTATTTAGATTATCATTGATTCCCGTTTGGATTTATAATGAAAATGGAGAACTGATAGATAATGATTTACCCAAAGAATTATCAACTGATGAGGATATAGACAATGCATTCGTAGAAATTCATATATATGATGGTCTTTTCCTGAATAACTCCACGGAGTTTCGATATATCGGGTTCAAGAGTGAATCTGACAAACAAAGATTCTTGAAAAAGTTAGATGAAAGTCAAGACTGGTGATACATATATCATTGAAAAGGAAACTGATATTTAAAATAATAAAAAGGACGGCGTTATGCCGTCCGGAGAATTGCTATTCCACGATAAACAACCGCTGTTTTTCAATGGGTGTCAGTGCCCTTCCCTTGAGCTGCCTTTCCGCTTCATCCAGAAGACCTTGTGTATCATAGAGAGGGAGGACGAACAATTTCTCAAAGAAGTCCACGTACAGGCGCCCCGATTTGAGATCCGCCTTGCGCAAGGTGAATACATAGCCAATGGGTTTATGGGTTTCAGCGTGCCAGATATAGGTGCTGTTGATACCTATGGTGATATAGGTATTCCTTTCCTGACTGAACAGGATATCCTTTACGGATTCAACCTTTTTGTTCAGCATGCCGAACAACTTTCCGTCGGCCACATTATAGCGTCCGATGGTATGGTCGGAGAATGAGATGAAGAGCGTTGTACCTGAAGGGTCAAAGAAAACGGCTTCGGGTTTCGGCCCAGGACATTCAATGGTCAACTTTTCCTTCAGACTTCCTGTTTCATAAAGCTTGACGCACTGGTTTTCCCCGATGCATGCCAGCATGCTGTTGTCATGGCTGAGGCGGAGCCCGGTGAGCTCACCCGTTCGTACTTCTTTATCAATGGTTTGCTTGGATATATCAAGGATGGAAAGCCCATTGGAGGTTTTAAGGATCAACTTGCTATTATCGTTGAAGAATAGGGCTTCCCATACGAATTGCTTTGGCAATGTTGCCACCGTTTCAAAATCGGAGGTTCTGACAATCCGATCTTCGTTCCTGGCAGTAAGGAAACACAGCGAACCGTCCGGGCTCAGTACCAGATTGTATGTATCTTCGATGCTTTCTTCACGTATGAGATCCAGGGTGGCGGAATCAAAAAGGAAAACCCGCGCATCATCTGTAAAAATCACGATCTTGTTTCCGGAATCTACCGGGTGAATTTTTCTGATCCTGACGTCCAAATGAACGGTGGAAACAGCTTCCGACTTTTCCAGATCCCACAGGATTATCTCCCCGTAATCCGAGCAGGATATCACGTACCTGTCGTTTTCCGGCACAATGACATCCTTGATAAAATCGGAATGACCTTCAAGCAGAAGGGCATTATCGTTTTCGAAAAACCTCATCAAGACAACATCCTTATCACTTCTGAGAGCAACCAGGCCGGGGACAAAATCCAGATCATAGATAAACATGCCCATTGCCAGGTGCTGCATCTCGTATTCTTTTCCATCGGTGGACCAGAACCTTAGACTCCCATCGCGGGTTGCTGTAATTATCAAATCGCTGACGGTATAATAGTCGGAGACGATAACCCCATGGTTGCAGATATTCCTGGTCCCGTCTGGGATATCGAGAATCACCAGCTTATCGTCAGATTCATAAATCAGTTTGTTGCTGTCCAATGGGGCGAAGGATGGATTGCTCATTGGATCATTGGTGCTGATGCTGCGCAGGAGGTTTCCTGAAGCATCAAAGATGTTCAGGATATACCTGCTGGCCGCTTCTGTCTTATAGGACATGACGGCCACTTTGCTGTCCGGGGCGACGGCAAGACCGACGACATACTCATGGCCTGCCGGATACACCCGCTCAATCTCCTTCCGGTCCAGGTCAACCTTAACTGCTCTACCGTCGTCAATGGTAAAGAAGATGTACCGGCCGCTCTCATCAAAAGTGATATGGGAACCGTATACATACTTATCCCCGGAGAACATGCCTTTGAGGGGAATATCCATAATCGGCTGCCCGGTGGCAATGTCCAGGACGATAAGGTTGCTGTAAACAAGGGCTACCTTGCTGTTATCGCTGCTTACCGCCATGTCCGAGGACATCTTGACATCATAGGACCATTTCTCCTGCATGGATTCAACGTCGAGACAGTGGACACCGCCGCTGGCCTGGAAGATTAGCGTTCTGTCATCAATAAAATGGAGCGGAACAATTATGGTTTTATGGATGGTATAATCATTCAGCAGCATGCCGTTTTCCGCATTCCAGATATGTATGACATCATCTGTGACCGTGGCCGCTTTCCTGCCGTCGGGACTTAAGGCAAATCCGCGCACCGTTTCATCATGCCTGAGCATGAGCTCTGCCTGTAGTTCCGAACTATAGGTTACTTTATAGACGCTCAGTGCCTCGGAAAGCGCATACTCCGCTTCCTCCACATAGGGCCTTTCCGGGTTGGTAAGATCTTTGGGAAGCGCCTCACGGGCAACCAGTACGGCACCCAGCCGGTCACCCTGGGCAAGGTAGGTTTGTGCAATATCCGACAGGTAGAGGGATTGTCCTATCAACGTCTTCTGGACCTGTATTTCCAAAAGCCTTGCATGCTCTTCCACTTCACGCGACTTCTGCTCCACCTGCTCCGATTTTTCCTTGATCACCTCGGCCTGCTGCTTAATCAGTGCAGCCTGATAGGTGCTGTAAGAGCCGAAGAGCAAGAAGAAGGCGGATAAGGCAAAGGACAGGGTGAGGATGCGCTTGATCCTGCGCTCCCTGTGCCGCTGCTTCAGATCGTCGAACCGGCAGTTGAGGATGGGGGCCAGAAGGCGAAGCACCTCGGTCTTCAGCTTCTTCTTCATCCCCTTAAGGTCTTCCGCACGGATATCGGCTGCCAGGGGCTCGATTTCCTCCACCACTTCGGCCACCGTTCCGTCTTCCCGAACTACCTGTTTCTTGACATACCGGAGCTGCTCCGGGAAAGACTCTGCCGGTTCCCCTTCGATGAGCAGCGGCAGGATCCGGTCATGCCCGTGCAGCGCCGCAAAGGTTTCAATCTCCTTGCAAACCCACTGGGAAGCAGGTGTCCTGGGAGAGCAAATAACAATCAGGTGCTCCGAGTTTTCCAGGGCATCCTGGATGCTCTGGGCCAGGTTGGAGGATGTGGGAAGTTCCTCCCGATCCCTGAACACGCGGCCCACCTTTTTCTGGCTGCCCATTTTCACAACGGCTTTGGGCACCCGGTAGGTTTCCAGCATCCTGTGCAGCTTTTCGGCTATGGTTTTATCGGGCTCAGTGTGCCTGTAACTGATAAATGCGTCGTATTTATAGGTTTGCAAGTCACATACCCCCTGTATTGGCTTAATTATACATTACAGAAAAGCGGTCTGGCCGTCAATCGGTTAGACTCCGGCGGGTTGCAGGCCGGTTCCTCATTTTCTGCGGATGTTCGCGCCAAAATAAGTGTGGTATATATATTATGAGGAATATGATCTGATCGGACAGGTGATACGATTGCTGTATGATGCCATTATCATTGGACGCGGCCCCGCCGGGATATCCTGCGCCATTTATACCACAAGGGCTAACCTGAAAACCCTTGTCATAGGAAAAAATGACAGTGTCCTGCTCAAGGCGGGGAAGGTGGAGAACTATTACGGTTTTGAAGAACCCGTCAGCGGCAGGCAGCTCCTGGAGGCCGGCGAAAAGCAGGCCTTGCGCCTTGGGGCGCAGATTGTTGCCGATGAGGTGGTGGGCCTCGAAAAGCTCGATCATTTCACGGTGAAGTGTGTCAACGGCGAGTATCGGGGAAAAACCGTGCTGCTGGCTCCCGGGGCCCCGGTTGCCAAAGCGCCTGTTCCGGGGATTGAGGCCTATGAGGGAATGGGGGTCAGCTATTGCACCACCTGTGACGGTTTCTTCTACCGGAACAGAAAGGTGGGCGTACTGGGCTATACAGATTATGCGGTGCATGAGGCCATGGAACTCCTCGCCTTCACCAGGGATGTCACGATTTTTACCAACGGCAGGGATCTCAGCATCTCCCCGGCTTTCAGGGAACAGATGGATGCTTTCAGGATCAATACCGGGAAGATCAAAGGCCTGTACGGCGAGGGCGGCCTGGAGGGCATCCTTTTTGAGGATGGCACACAAGAAGCGTTGGATGGCTTGTTTGTGGCCTATGGTAGCGCTTCGGGGGTCAATTTTGCCATGAAAATGGGAATTCTGATGAACGGAAAGTCCATCGCTTTCAATGAAAGGATGGAAACCAATATCAGCGGGCTGTTCACGGCTGGGGACTGTACGGGCGTATTCAAGCAGATCGCGGTTGCCGTAGGCCAGGGAGCCCTGGCGGCCAGGGGCATGATCGAATATGTCAGGAAGCAGGGGATACCAGAGGAATAAAAGAAAACAAAAACAGCGTTCCTGCTGAACGCTGCCTGCTTAGGGAATCTATATAAATTTGGGAATTGTATGCCGCTCCATAAAGGAGCGAAAAGGGGGCCGAAAATCCATTTGCTGCTGCGTTTTATGCTGCGATTTCAGGGGATCTCACTTGTTTCATCAATCAGTCAATCGAAACTGCGTCATTTGCTTCAACAGTTTTTATTATAATCAAATCGTCCGTGGAATATAATGATGAAATACAACAAAATTTCATGATTATCCCGTGCGGCTGTCGTGCAAAATAGAGGAATAATATTCACCAAAAAACCGCTACATCTCAATGAAGTTTTTGTAATCCAGCCTATTCTTTTCACAAAACGCCATTAAAGAGAATATCATTTTTTTGCCCCCTCCTACGCCGGTTTTCAGGAACCTGTACAGATGGGCGGGATCCACTCCCAGTTCCCTTCCAAACCGGTTGTAGTTGCCATTGCAATAATTCTTCATCAGTTCCATCATCTTGTCTCTGCTCAATCTGGGCTTCATAGACCTCATACTCCTCGAAGGTTTATTGCATGGGGTGGTTTGTCCAACCACCAGCTTAAGATATAATATCCTTAATTTTGCCATTTGTAAAGAGTGTATCCTGAACAGCAAAAAGAGGGGTATTCCGGGTATTACAGCAATACCGGATCAGATCTGCCATGCACCCGCAGGCCTTCCTGTTTGCCGGAAGAAACCTTAAGAATAAATGGGGTTTGTCACACATAAACATGATCTTGGATTGAGACATGAGGTGTTGGTATGAAAGCCTTATTAAAACTGGTTGCGGCGGCACTGGCCGTGCTCATGGCCTTTTTGCTGTATTCCTGCGGTGCGGATAAAGAGACTCTTGGAGAGCAACTTCCAGAAGAAGATTTGGAACCGGTGAGCAGCATCGTCATAGATGAGGAGGAGGCTGCCGTCCTCAACGAAAAAGTGCCGGTATGCCTCTATTTCGGAGATGAACAGAAGAGCAAGCTGGTTAAGGAGATACGCTATCTGGATATTGATGAGGCTAAAAAAGGCGCGTCCGCACTGGCCTCGGCCATTGTGAAGGAACTGATCGCAGGCCCGAAGGCCAAGGGCCTGACCGCCGTCCTGCCCGAGGGTGTTTCATTGCGGGCCCCTGTCACCATCGACGGACGCGTGGCAACCGTGGATCTCACCAAGGAGTTTATCGATAACCATCCCGGGGGCAAGACCCTGGAAGAACTTTCGGTATACTCCATCGTCAACGCCCTGACGGAACTGAAGGAGATCGAACGGGTCAAGATCATCATCAACGGCAAGCAGACCAAGAATTTCAAGGGGAACCTGACCCTCGACAAGGAATTCCCCAGGAACGAAGCCATCATCAACAAGGAAGTAGGCATGGCAAGGCCGGAAGATGGCGGACTGGTGCCGGTTTCGGGCGAGGATCCGGAAGATGCGGCCGATTTCCTGACCGAAGAAGATCCGCTTGAATAATCCGGAAAACATATGTATAATCATTCTGACTGAAGACCGGAACGATTGGCGTTAAAGCCTGAACCCAGGGGAGCAAGCAATGCTCCCCTTATGGATTAATGCGGGATATCAGTGTTTCCGGGAATCTGTTAAGCTGGGATTTCGGTAACCGGAAAGGCTTTTTGCCCGGAATTGCGGGGGGAATACCCCCGGCAAGTTTTTATCGGCAAACGGCGATTTTTTTATATATTATAGATGAATCAAGATCGGAGGCGGAACCGGATGGACAGGAAAATCAGGGTCGTTGTACTCTTTGGTGGGCAGTCTTCGGAACATGAGGTTTCAAGGATATCGGCCCAAAGCGTGTTGGAAAACATGGACCCCAATCGCTATGACATACGCATGATCGGGATCACCAAAAACGGCGAGTGGCTGCGTTATGACGGGGATATCAAGTATCTTGCCTCCGGCGAGTGGGAGAATATCGCCAGGGCAAACCTGCTACCCGGTCCCCAAAAGGATGAGGGAGCGGTTCCCAGCTGTATGGATCTCATTGCAACCAGGGACAAGGATGGCCGGATGGAAACCGTGGACGTTGTTTTCCCGGTGCTCCACGGCCCAAACGGGGAGGACGGTTCGGTTCAGGGACTGCTGCAGTTGGCCGGTGTTCCCTATGTGGGATGCGATATCCTGTCGTCGGCGGCCTGCATGGACAAGGAGTTTACCAAACTGGTGCTGAACCAGGCCGGTATACCAACCGCCGAGTATATCAAGGTTTATCGCGATGAGATAGAGGGCTCTGTTCAGGTTATCCAAAGCAGGATCGAGGAACGGTTTGGCTGGCCCTGCTTTGTGAAACCTGCCAATGCGGGATCCTCGGTGGGCGTGACAAAGGTCAGATCCCCTGAAAATCTTCTGGAGGCATTGCGCCAGGCGGCAAAATATGATAACAAAATATTAATTGAGGAATACATCGAAGGCCGGGAGTTGGAGTGCGCAGTACTGGGCAACCGTCATCCCATGGCTTCGGTGGTGGGAGAGATTGTTCCCAGCAACGAGTTTTACGACTATAACGCAAAATATCTCGACGGCAAATCGGAAACAATAATTCCTGCCGATATCGAGCCCGGGGTGGCTGAACAGATCAGGGATTATGCGGTTAAGGCCTTCAAGGCCATGGGATGCTCGGGTCTTTCAAGGGTGGATTTCTTCCTGCAGAAGGGCACCAACAGGGTGATTCTCAATGAGATCAACACCATGCCCGGTTTCACCGATATCAGCATGTACTCCAAGCTTTGGGCCGCCAGCGGGATTCCCTATCCGGAATTGATCAACCGGCTCATCGAGCTGGCCTTCGAAAAACATGAACAATCAATCCGGTCGTATGAGAGGGCGTAGACGTGGAGAAACAGGTACTCATAACAGTTGACAGCAAGATGGATGACTTAACCGGCGGCAATAATGCCCTGAGCCTGGTGACCGAGGGCAAGCTGAAGGTGGAGAACAACGAATACGTGCTGAGCTATGAGGAAAGCCAGATCACGGGTCTGGACGGCACCACAACGGTTATCAGGGCATCAAACGATTCGGTGACACTGATCCGCCATGGCAGCGTCAGCACCATGATGCTGTTTGAGGTGGGCAAGACCCATCTCACCGATTATCAGACCCAGTATGGAACGGTCATGCTGGGTGTGACGGCCCAGAAGGTGGATGTGAACATGACCGAAAACGGCGGTCGGATCGATGTGGATTATATCGTGGAATACAACCGGGTTTTTGGCGGAAGGAATTCCATCAGCGTAAAGATCCAGGAAATGACGGGAAACCGTTCTCCTTCCTGATCTGCGGGATTTTCAATATAAAAATCAAAGAGGGATGAACTGCACATGAACAGTATTTATGAAAAAATACGCCAGCAAATCAATCGGGTTGTAAAGGATGCCTTCGAGACCTGCGCGAAAAATCAAACCCTTCCGGCAGTGGAACTTCCGGAGATCACCGTGGAGGTTCCCAGGGAGAGAGGGTTTGGCGATTTTTCCACCAATGTTGTCATGCAGGCGGCCAGGCAGCTGAGGATGCCCCCCAGAAAGGCGGCCGAAATGCTGATCCAGGCCATGGATCTGAAGGATACCTATATTGAAAGGGTTGAGTGCGCCGGGCCCGGGTTCATCAATTTCTACCTGAACCGCTATTGGCTGTATGATGCCCTGAAGCTCATTCAGGAGAAACAGGAGCATTACGGCGAGCTGGATATGGGCAGGAATGTCCGCGTCAACGTGGAGTTTGTCAGCGCCAATCCCACGGGCCCGCTCCATATGGGGAATGCCCGGGGAGGTGCTTTGGGAGATTGCATTGCCAATGTTCTCAAGAAGGCCGGCTATGATGTGACCCGTGAATTCTACATAAACGATACGGGCAATCAGATTGAGAAATTCGGCCTTTCGCTGGAGGCGCGCTATCTCCAGCAGCTTTTGGGAGAGGACCAGGTACCGTTCCCCGAGGATGGCTATCATGGTGAGGATATTATCGAGCATGCGAAGGCGTATATCGCCCAGCATGGCGATTCGCTCCTTAAGGAGACGCCCGAAAAGCGTCGTGAAATCCTGGTCCAGTATGCCCTGCCCATCAATATTGAAAGGATCAGGAAGATGCTCTCCGACTATGGCATCGAATACGATGTCTGGTTCTCGGAAAAAACCCTTCATGACAACGGCGAAGTGGCGGATACCATCCAGTTCCTGAAGGATAACGGCTATACCGTTGAGAAGGACGGCGCCTTGTGGCTCAGCGGCGAAAAACTGGGCCTGGAGAAGGACGAGGTGCTGGTCAGAAACAACGGCGTCCCCACCTACCTTGCGGCGGATATCGCCTATCACCGCAATAAATTCGTCAAGCGCGGCTTTGACTGGTGCATCAACCTGTGGGGAGCCGACCACCATGGGCATGTGGCCAGGATGAAAGCGGCCATGGCCCCGTTCGGGGTTTCCGCGGACAGGCTGCATGTCGTCCTGTTCCAGCTGGTTCACCTGTACCGGAACGGGGAGATCGTCCGCATGTCCAAACGCACCGGCAAGTCCATTTCCCTGGAGGACCTTCTGGAAGAGGTGGGCCGCGATGCCGCACGCTTTTTCTTCAACCTGAAAACCTCGGGTAGCCACCTGGATTTTGATCTGGACCTTGCGGTCAGCCAGTCCAACGAGAACCCGGTTTATTATGTGCAATATGCCCATGCGCGTATCTGCAGCCTGATAAGAAAGCTTAAGGAGGAAGAGGGCATCACGCTGAAGGATGTGGCCGAAATCGATCTGACGCTCCTGACAAAGGACGAGGAGCTGGATCTCATCCGGAAGCTGGCCGAATATCCCGAAGAGATTGCCCTGTCTGCAAAAACGCTGGAGCCCAGCAGGCTGACACGCTACGTGATGGATGTGGCCGCTCATTTCCACAGCTTCTACAACGCCTGCCGTGTGAAGGGCGAAGAGGAGCCTTTGATGATGGCGCGCCTCATGCTGGTGGATTCAACGCGCATTGTCATTAAAAACGTCCTGGATCTCATCAGCATCCACGCTCCGGAAAAGATGTGATCAGACACTTTTTCAATAAAGTTGTATTATTGGGGGAAAAACGATGAGTCTTTACAAGGAATGGCGCAGCAAACTGGAGAACAACAGGGAGACCGAAGCCGACAAGGCCTTTTTCAACAACTATATCCAGGCTGAGAAAGAAGCCTACCGGTGGATACTGAAAAACAACGAGATCCAGATCCGGGGAAAGCTCTCAGAGCTTGCCGAAGCCTACCAGATGGATGATATCACCTTCATGGGTTTTTTGGACGGCATCCGGACAAGCCTGGACAATGATCTGGATCTGGAGTCCCTGGAACCGGACAGCGAGATTCAGCTCGACATCAACCTGGAGAAGCTCTTCTACAACATGCTGGAGGCAAAGGCCCATTGGCTTTACGGGCTGGAGGAATGGGACGAACGGCTTTCTGCTGAAAAACGCAGGGAGATACGCAAAAAGTTCAACGAGGACCATCGTGCCGTGAGCAGCAAGGTGGGCCGGAACGACCCGTGTCCCTGCGGCAGCGGCAAGAAATATAAGAAGTGTTGCGGCGCCTGAACTTCAGCCAGAGAGATAACGATTTTGGAGGAAGGGTATGCTTAAGGTCAGAAATCTGTCGAAGGTGTTTGATAAGGTTCAGGCGGTGGATGAGGTCTCCTTTGAGGTGAATCCGGGCGAGATCGCCGTCCTGCTGGGACCCAACGGCGCCGGCAAGAGTACCACCATTAAATCCATCGCCGGGCTTTTGCGCTTTAAAGGCCAAATCCTTATCAACAACACGGATAACAAATCGGTCGAAGCCAAACGCGCTTTTGGATACATACCTGAAACGCCGGCGCTTTATGAGAACCTGACCGTTTGGGAGCACCTGGAGTTCATTGCCCGCGCTTACAGCCTGAGGGACTGGGAAGAGACGGCCAACCGCCTTCTGACCCGGTTTGAGATGGATGATAAAAAGGACAAGCTGGGTAAGGAACTCTCCAAGGGTATGCAGCAGAAGGTCAGCATCTGCTGTGCCCTTTTGATCCAGCCGAAAATGATCATGTTCGACGAGCCCATGATCGGACTGGATCCCAAGGCCATCAAGGAACTGAAGTCCGTCTTCCTGGAGCTGAAGCAGGCGGGATGTGCCGTACTGATAAGCACCCACATCATCGACAGCATCGAGGAGGTCTGGGACAAGGTGCTCATCATGAACAAGGGCCGGATCGTCCTGAACCTCACGCGCGATGAACTGGACAACAAGGGCGAGTCCCTGGAAAGGATTTTCCTGGAGGTTACCGACAGCAAAGGGGAGGGTGAAGCATGAAAGCCCTTCTTTTTCTGATCCGGAGAAACCTGCTGAACGGCATCAAGTCTGCTTTCAAAAAGCCGCTGGTATTGATAGGCTATATCTTCATTCTCCTTTTTATCATTGCCTTTATTGTTGCAAGCTTCGCCATGCCAAGCGGTGAAATACGGACCTTGCCGCCTGCGCTCTTCAGGGGAATCATGATGCTGGTCTTTACCGTGCTCTATTACACGTCGCTGAAGCTGGGGATTGAGAAGGGAAGCAGCTATTTCCGCATGTCCGACGTCAACATGGCCTTTACCGCGCCGCTGCGCCCCAATCAAATCCTGCTCTATGGATTCATCAAGCAGCTGGGAGGAACCTTGTTCTTTATCCTGCTGGCCTTTTTTCAGATCCCCAACCTGAAGAACAATTTTGCTTTTGAACCCCATGGTGTTATCGTGCTGCTGCTGGCGGTGGTCGCCTATACGATGGCATATCCGCTTATCGGCATGCTGATCTATTCCTGGACATCGGTATCCAAAGAGAGAAAGCGCCTGGCAAAGCGCATCTTTGATGGAGCAGCCCTGGCGGTGGTGCTCATCTTCCTGATAGACCTGAGCCAAACCAGGGATTTTGTAAAGTCCATGAGCCATGTCTTTGATCATCCGGTTGCCCATTACTTCCCCATCATCGGCTGGACAGGGTCCATTGCCTCGGCGGCCGTTGCCGAGCCCGATACGGCATTCCTGGTTGGCGCAGCGGGCATGGCCGTGGTCATCTTCGGCCTTTCCCTGCTGATTTACAGGATGAAACTGGATTATTACGAGGATGTGCTGGAAGCCACCGAGTATGTGGAGGCGGCTTTAAAAGCCAAACGCGAGGGCAGGAACATGACCTTTGGCCAGAAGACCCGGAAAAATATCCGCGGCGGGCTTTCCGGCAAGGGGGCCCGGGCCTTGTTCGCGAAAAACATGATGGAGATCAGGAAGACATCCATGTTTCTTTTTCTGGACAGGATGTCGGTTATGGTTATCCTGTCGTCCATCCTGTTCAAGCTGATCATGCCGTCGGAAGCGGGATTGAATGCATTCTCCATGTTCATGGTTCTGGCTTTCAGCCTATACATGTTGCTGCTCATGCAGGCACAGGGAAGATGGTCCGTTGAGGTGGAAAAACCCTATATCTTCCTGATTCCTGCATCTTCCTACGAAAAGCTGTTTTATGCTTCGCTCTCCGAGCATGTGAAGAACCTGTTTGACGGCGCATTGCTCTTCACCCTTTCCGGCATCTTTTTCGGTTCCCAGATCCCCACCGTCCTGGCCTGCATCCTGTCCTATGTCTTTTTCGGCGCCGTGTTCCTGTATGCCGAGGTGCTGACAAGGCGGATGTTTGGCCGTGTCCACAGCAAAGGACTCATGATTTTCATCAAGATGATCTTCTCCTTCTTGCTGGTCGTGCCGGGAATCATTGGTTCGGTTATAGCCGTTGTGGCCACTGATAGCGAGTTTTATATGATCGGCGCGATGGGAGCCTGGGCCTTTGTGCTGGCTGTCACCCTGTTCATGTTTTCTGCCGGCATCTTCAACAATATCGAGTCCTCATCCTGATGACAGGAATCCATTTTAAAAGAGGTGTTTTATGCCGATTACGAGATTTGCAAAGCCCGAGGACCTGGAGCAAATTATGGCGCTTTACCGCTTCCTGGTCCCCAACGATTTTGAAGCGGATCCGCAGCGCCTTGGGGAGGTCTGGCAGGATATCCTGGATCATCAGGACCGCTACCGCTACATCGTGACCGAGGAGGATGGGGTGATTCTGTCCACCTGCAACATCGCCATCGTCCCCAACCTGACCCGGGCCGCCAGGCCCTATGCGGTCATCGAGAATGTGATCACCCACCCGGATGCCCGAAGAAAAGGCTTTGGAAGGGCAACCCTCATGAAAGCCATTGAGTTTGCAAAAGAAATGGGTTGCTACAAGGTCATGCTCCTCAGCGGATCCCACAGGACTGAAGCCCACGGGTTCTATGAAAGCCTGGGTTTCAGCGGCACCAGGAAAAAGGGCTTCGTGATGGAAATGCTCTGAGGAACCAACGCACGGTTCAGGGTTTGCAGCGGGAAGCAGGGGAGTATACGCAGTTCCGGTATATTTCCCGGGTCTTTGAGACCATGCTGTCGATGGAAAACTCCCTTTTCACGGTTTCCAGGCCGTTTCTGCCATATTGCTCCCGCAGTTGGGCACTTTCGAAGAGTTGTTTCATGGCGTCGGCCATGCCGTCCACATCTCCGTAAATGACCTTGATGCCGCATTGGCTGCGCTCATTGACAATTTCACCCGTTCCGCCCGCATCGGTGGTTATGACGGGAAGGGAACAGGCGATGGCTTCCAGGATGGAGATGGGAAGGGCTTCATGCACGGAATGGCAGATGTAAATATCGCTTCCCTTGAGGATATTCCGGACATCGGTACGATAGCCGGCGAACAGGATGTGGCGGGAAACGCCCAGTACAGAGGCCAGCTTTTTGGATTCTGCCAGGGTTTGCCCGTCACCGACAAGCAGGAAAGTAATCTTTCGCTCATTGAGCAAATCCTCGTCGGTTTCCGCCAGTCTTGCGATGGAACGGATGAGGAAGCTGTGTCCCTTTTCCGGGCTGAACCGGGCGATGGATACGGCAACCAGGCCGTCCCGGTCAATGCCAAGTTCCTCCCTGATGGTGGAAGGGCTGCTTTCTGCAAAATAATCCACATCCACACCGTTATGGATGACGCTGATGTCTTCGGAGCGCATGCCCTGCCGGATGAGCATGTTTTCAGCGGCGTGGCTGACGGCAATCGTCCTGGTGTTTTTGAATGAAAGCAGTTTGTTGAGGATTTTGTCGACCGGGCGGGCCGTATGGATCACATGACAGGTGTTTACGATGCAGATATTGTTCCCGAACAGGCGGGATAGTAAAGCGATGTAGTATTCCCTTAAAAACTGGGTATGTACGATGTTAACCTCAAGTCTTTTGCATAGTCCCGCCAATGCCCATGCCGCCTTCAAGTCAAATCGGCTTTTCATTACAAGTCGAAATACCGGTATGCCCAGCTCTTTCATCTGCTCCACCAGCGGGCCTTCTTCATTGTAGGCAAAAAAAACCTTTGCTTCGCTCCCGTTCAGTTTTTGGGCAAGGGAATAGACGTAGCGCTCTGTGCCGCCTTTTCCGGCATGGTTTAACAAGTACAGGATCTTAAGCATTTCTTGACCTCACGCGGGTTACCGGTTTTTTTGGCCGGTCTTTGCTATTCTAAATGTATCATTCTCCGTTCGGCGCGATCAAGGTTAATATTTTCTTGACGGGGCACCGGACCCAGGGATAGCCTTTGCGCACAGCATTTCCCCGAATTGTTAGTGCTGTGTTACGATTGCATTAATCGGCTTGAATTCGTTTGGGCGATACGCTTATAATTATGGGGAGCGGTATTTAGGCTTCAATCCATTCATCCGTACGCCAAACATTTTTGGAACACACTTTACCGATAAACCATACAAAGGAGTTGTCTCCATGATCATTGATGACAAGGGCAGATTATTCAAAAAGATCAATCTCATCGATCTGCTGATCATCCTTATTATTCTGGCCGCAGGCGTTTTCCTCTTCAACAAATTCCAGAAGGCCAATATCGTTACCCCGCTTGCCAAGCAGGAACCCGTAGCCATCACCTTTATCATTGAAAGCTTGCCTGAGTATGCCGCGGACAACGTTGAAATAAACGATCCGGTTACCGACAAGGTTACCTCCGCCTACCTGGGCAAGGTTACGAAAGTGGAAAAGCTACCGGACAGAAGCTACGCGCCTGATCAGGATGGTAAGTATGTGCGTTCCTCCAAGGAAGGCTACTGTTCGCTGGAGTTTACTGTTGAAGGAACCGGGGTTTTCAACGGCAAGGTCGTGAATATCGGCAACACTAATTACTATGTCTATCGCGACACCACGGTTTATGTAGGTGATACCATCCTCTTCACCCGCATTAAGGATATTGAAAAGAAATAGGGAGATCCGCTTTGTTTGAGAGCAGCTTATTCATACGGTGGCTTTCAAAGCCTGTCCGGTATATCATATGGCTCTGGAAAAACAGCCTGGCGTACAGGCTGATCTGTCGGCTGTCGGCCTGGTTCATGAATATCTGGCACCACAGCCGTATCATCAGCTGGTTTAAAAAGGACGGTCTGCTGGTAAGAACCTGGCAGCACAGTGCTGTACTGCGTTTTACAGACTGGCTGGCGAACCTGATTCCGAACTTTTTGGGCAGCATCTATGCCCGGTTGGAGCGATGGTTCCGCAACAGCTTCCTTTATAGGCTGCTGGATTTTGCTTCCGGTCATGTATCCACGCTGATAGCCCTGTTCGTCATGGCCTCTCTGGTCATACCCTATTCGCGCTGGAACAACCGTTACACGACACTGGCCGTACTGTTCTTCTTCGGCCTTTTTCTCATCAGGACCATGGGAGACCGCAGCGTCAGGTTTGCCGTCAAAGCCATTGACCTGTTCCTGTTTCTGTTCCTGCTCTCCATTTTCCTGGCCCAGGTCTTTTCGACCTATCCTTCGCTGAGCCTCCGATTTCTGGCGTTTTACGGCACCGATTTTCTGATGATGCTCATTCTGATCAGCACCATCCGAACCAAAAAGGATCTTTCCACAGTTCTGGAGATCATCATGATAGGTGTGGCCCTGGCGGGGTTGTATGGCTTGTACCAAGGTATCGTGGGCGTTCCGGTCAACCAGGCGCAGGTGGACGTGGAACTGAATGAAGGGATGCCCGGCCGTGTCGAATCTTTCTTTGGCAACAGCAATATTTTTGCCCAGAACATCGTTCTGTTCGCTCCCTTTTTTGCAGCCATCGTCCTCAGTGCCAAGGGCTGGCAGAAGAAGGCGCTGTTCACCGTAGCGGCTCTGCCGTCGCTGGTTGCCCTTCTGATGACCTATTCCCGATCCGGGTACGTGGGTCTGGCGGTAGCCGTGCTGGTTTTTATTTTCCTCGTCAAAAGGAGCCTCATACCCTTGTTTGCCGTCCTGGGCATTGCTGCCATGCCGTTTCTTCCGGACACGGTGCTGCGGAGAATATCCACCATCACCAATTTCAACGATTCATCCATTTCCTACCGGTTCGATATCTTCATGACCATGTGGCAGGTCATTACGGATTTCTGGTACACCGGCATCGGCCTTGGCAGCGATGCGGTGAAACGGGTGACCGAGAACTACGAAATCTTCACCAAGAGCGTGCCGCTTCATGCCCACAATGTCTATTTTCAAATCTGGCTTGAGATGGGAATTATGGGTCTTGTCGCCTTTATCGGGTGGATGGTGAGGACCGTCAAATGCTCCTTGCGCGTCATCTTCAGCGAAGAAGGCGATCCCTACCTGAAGCATGTATTGCGGGCGGGCGTCTCCGGTCTATTAGGACTTCTGGTCATAGCCCTTGTGGAATATATCTGGTATTATCCCCGGGCCATGATGCTGTTCTGGATTTTCATGGGCATTGTCCTTTCAGCGATCAGGCTGGCTGCCCGGGAACCGGAAGAAGAACAGGGAAACGCCTGATCCGTCTTATCCCAGGGCGCCCTTTAAATAGCCCAGCGATTTTTCCCTTTCCTGTTCCAATTTCTCCATCACCCTGCGATAATCTATCTCTGATTCTGACAGGTTTATCCCGTCCTGTGCCTTGCCGCCTGAAAGAAGCCGGTCCGACAGTTCCAGCTTGTTCAGGAGGCTGTGCAGCCGGGAGTTGACCGACTGCTCGGGGTTGGGCCTGTGACTCTCAAAACAGTAGAATGCCTTACGAAACAGGATGGAGAACACCATGCCGTGGAAGGAATTGGTGCATACAAAGGCCGAATCCCGTATAAGCCCCAGAAACTCCTTCGGCCCTGCGTCGTATACGCGCCGGATCGCTCCGGGGATGGGTTTTCTTGAGCCGCAGAGGATGACCACGGGGAGATCCAGTGCCTTTGAAAGTTTTTGCATGGTTTCCGTAAAGGGCGCGGGATCTGAAACAAAATAGCAAAGGATATAAGGCGTTTTCTGCCGCTCTTTACAGCAGACTTCAAGCCAGTCGTCCTGTTCAAGCAGCATGGTGGGGTCCAGCACAACTTCCGCATCCCTGCCGGTGAGTTCCCGGATGATCTCGGATCCCCTTGATTCCCTTGCCGAGAGGGCGCTGAAACCAGAAAGATATTCTTTCAGGCTGGCCGTATAGGGTTCGGGGATAACGCTTATGCCAAAGCTGGGTCCGTAGGCGATCCGTTTTTTCTCACCGGCAAAGGGCATGAAAAATGCGGGATCGAGGCCTTTTGGCGTAAAGATCAGGGGATTCCATATCTGGTCGCTGCCGCACAGGTAGCAGTCGTAAACGGGCGGATCGGCCAGCAGTTCATCCAGGCGGGTATAGCGTTTCGGGCTGAGCTTCATGTGCTCCCTGACAAAGCTGTTGAAGCGCTCGTGCCTTCTTCGGAAGGAAGGAAGATGGAGCAGGGTGTGCATGTTGGCCAGGATGGCTCCCGGCGCAATACCTCTCCTGAAAAGGCTGCTTCCCTCGATGGTGTCGGGGCGGACATAATCGATGATCTCGCAGGCATGGCCCAGTTTTTCAACCGCTTTCTGCAGGGCATAAGCCTGGAGCTGGGCTCCGTAATGGTGTGCGTAATGGAATGTGATCAATCCGATTTTCATCATCTCTCACTGAACCTTTCCGGAAAGACTGTACGCCTTCTGCGCTGCGCTCAGGCCTTGCGCCTTTGGGTGAACATCCAGCGCACCCTGAGCAGGATGTCCTGTGCCGTCCTTCTTTCCATGATAACATTTCCCAGAGCGAAAACGAACAGGCACCAAAGACCCGTGGGGATGGCCCAGAGGAGCCAGCCCAGGTAGCCGTCCGGGGATTTTTCCATCATGTGCAGGTATTGCAGCGGCGGCCAGATGCTGAGCACAAGCAAAGCAAACATTCTCACCAGGCGTCTTACGGTCATCATGACGGGAAGTCTGGTCAAAACCCTTGGGATGAAGATGACCAGATCGATGGTCCGGTACAGGTTGGATACCACGGAGCCGAGGAGCACACCGGCGATCCCGAGGCCGGGAGCCAGGGCAACCGAGACCACGATGTTGATGATGGCCTGGGCCAGCGTCTGATACTTGGTCTCCTTGTAGAGCCCGGCCGATATGACCAGCATGCCCTGGGGCGTCTTGGCATTGTACAATAGACCGTAAAGCACAAAGAGCAGACCGATCTCAGGCCGGATATAATTGACGTCGGTCATGTCCCGGGTATATACGCGGATAAAGGGCATGATCAGGATGGCGGCGCAGGCGTATGCCCAGCCCATGAGCGCATAGTAGAGATATTCGTATTGCCGGTAGGCCCTTTGGAAGACTTCGGTTTCGTTTTTGACCAGCATGTCGCCGAATATGGCGGAAAGGCCGTTGTTGAAAGTGGAAAGGATGGCCAGGACGCTGGCAAAGACCATGTTGTACACGACATAGACACTGCTCTCCGCCAGGCCGCACATGAAGGATGTGACCAGAACGGGCGTTCCGACGGTTACGGCCCCCAGTATCTGGAGGATCAGGGAGTCCCAGCGCTTGTCCAGCGCCCTGAAATCGGGCTCGGCCTTAAAATTCAGTTCCTTGTAGTGCAATCTGGCATAAAGGATATAGGCCAGTGTGCGGATAATGTAGCTGGCCATGGAGAAGAGCCATACCAGCACGATATCCAGATGGAGCCTGGCCAGTACGATGATGATGACAGAGTTGAGCGTAACGCCCATGGCGTTGATCAGTGAGATGACATAGCTTTTCTGGTCGGCCGTGAACAGGGCTTTGTATTTGCCTATGGCAAAAAACTCCAGCGCGCCCTGGGATCCGATGATCAGGACGAGCATGCCCATGGCCAGAGGGCTGATACCCTCTTCATGCACAAAAACCGGATAAACAAAGGTACCCAGCAGTACCAGGCCGGAAAAGATCAGCCCGGAGTAGTTGTAGAGCCTGTTGGCGCCGGACAGGATGCGGTTGATCCTGTCCTGGTCCTTATCTGCCAGGGGTTTATACAGGGCATAAACGGCCGCAAACGCCAGCCCGCCCTCCACCACGCTGAAGTATTGGACAAACTGCCGGATGGAGTTGACAAGGCCATTGGCGACTGATCCGTATTCCAGGGCGATGACCCTGGGCAGGATCAGGTTGATGATCATATTGATGATCTGAAGCAGCATGGCGCTGCCTGTGTTATACAGAGAAAGCCTGGTTCTCAAACGCCTACCTCCCCGGAACATCCTGTGGCAGTATGCCGGCATCCCTGCGGTACCATTGCCGGATGTTCCCCGGAACAACTACGGGCCTCAATAGATGGAGGGTTCATCCCCGTATGAGCTTTCTGAGCCTGTCCACCATGCCTGAACCCAGCATTCGCCTGGCCATCAGCTTGAGGTTTTGCACAAAGCGGTTCATATATTTCCTCTTCAGGGCCGAAAAATGCATGCCGCTGTTCAGATCCTCAAAAAACAGCGTTCTGGCGCGGGGCATGGGAGCCGAAACCGTCAGCCGCGGGTTTTTCGCAGCCGCCTCTTGGAAGGAGGTTTCCTTCAGGAAACAGCGATCCCGGATATCCTCAAGGGCAGCCTGCCCCCGGGCCGTGTTGGCAATCACCAGGGAAATACCCTTGTCATCCTGCCCATGTACAATTCCAAGCTCTTCCGCGCCCCAGAAATCGGCCAGGGTGAGATCGGCCCGGGTATGGGGATGCCTGAACTGGCAGGAATAGCAGCACTTCCGGCTGAAAAGATTTTTCCCGAACCCGATGAAGAAAGTATCCTTCACGGCGGCATCCCGATAGGAACGGCCGTTCCTGAAGCGGATATGCATGCAGTAGTTCTTCCAGCCGTTTTTCTTGTCCCTGAAGGAAATAGACTCAATCTCGCTTTTGAAGCGCTTTTTCATATCCTCCAGGTAAAGGGACCATACCTTTGGGGACGGAACCCCATAGCAGGCCAAATCGACCGTCAGAAGCTCCGGGTAGGGCTTTCCGAGAAAGGATTTCAGGCCCGCGATCTGGCAGCCCGTCCCTGAAAACAGGACGGGTTTTTGCTCCTTAAGAAGCCTTTCAGCCTCTTTATAACACCTGTTGATATCGCTCTGGACGTATTTGGACCGCCTCAGGGAATCCAGTTCCGAAGGCTGTTCGATCCCGATATGCCGTACCATGAAATCCTGATCAAAGGCGGCGCCAAAGACGGTTCCACCCCTGCTGAGGCAGGATTCGGCCAGCAAGGAGAACAGGCCGCCGGAAGAACTTTCAAGGCGAACGGTGTCGTCCAGGCTCCAGGCAGCCCAGGCCCTGGGGTAATCGGTTGCCTGGTTGGATTCCGATGTTTCCGCGTCTGCCTTAAGAACAGGGCAGACCTTTCGGCAGAGGCCGCAATCGTGGCACCTGCCTGCATCGATATGGGGTACCAAAAACCCCTCGTGATCGTCTGCCATCGAGATGCACTGTATGGGACAACGCTGTGCGCAGGCCGAACAGCCTACGCAGCGATCCATGTTCTCAAGTACGCTGATCATATAAACTCCATTATCATTGGCACTTGGCCGGATTGCCCTTATTATAGCACAGCAGGGGGAACGGCAACAACCGCAGGTGGCCTGGAAAAGAGATACCATGCCGGTTTTGGTCGAATGAGGGTTTACGTTTCGGCTTTCCATGGCTTATAATGTCTAATGTCGATGTATTCAAGCGCCCAGTTCGCTGTCCTGTCCGTATCGTTGCTGCTTCAGCACGGCGGAACATGCTGCAAAGGAGTCTCCCGTCATGCGGAAAAAAGGTACTCTTCTGATGCTTACCCTTTACCTTTTGATATGCGTCACCTCATTTCCGGTTTATGCGGATGACACAAGGCCTGTATTGCCCGAAGTTCAGGCCGAGAGCTATATCCTGATCAACGCGGCTGACAACCGGGTGATTTGCGAGAAGGAGGCGGACAGGAAACAGTATCCTGCCAGCACGACCAAGATCCTGACGGCCGTTCTTGCCCTGGAAGCAGGTTATTATGAACAGACCACCACGGTCAGCCAGGCCGCCGTGGACGGTATCGGCATCAATGGTTCCAATATGGCCCTGAAGCCGGGAGAAACGCTTCAGTTCAAGGATTTGCTCAGAATGACCCTGATAAGCTCGGCCAATGACGCCGCCAATGCGCTGGCAGAAGGCGTGAGCGGCAGCATCAGCGCATTTGTCCTCCTGATGAATGAAAAGATCCGCGAGCTTGGGCTGTCCAACACGCATTTCACAAATCCCGTCGGACTGGATGTGGAGGACGGGCATCCGGAGCATCAGACGACGGCGCGGGAACTGGCGCAACTCATGCGCTATACCACCAGCAACACGCGCTTCAGGGAGATCATCGGCGAGACGGAATATGCCCTGCCCGTAACCAATTTTCATCCGGAGAGCCGGGGCAGCAGAAAGAGCACCGATCTTCTGCTCACACAGCTTCAATACCAGTCGGATAGCTTTTCGGTGGTGGGAGGCAAGACCGGTTATACAAAGGCCGCCCAGAACGTTTTTGTTGCCTGTGCCAGAAACAGGGAAGGGGTTGAACTGATACTCGTCCTCATGAAGCATCCCAATCGGAGAGCCATGTTCGAGGATTCCTACAAATTGTTTGAATACGGCTTTGCGCTGGTCAGCCGGGACAGGAGCTTGGCGGCAACAGGCTTCTATGATTTGCGCTACAGGGAATCGGCCGATGTCATCCATAAGTTCTATGAAAGCGGCTATGTCGCCGGAAATGAAGACGGATGTTTTGATTATGCCGCCGATGTTTCCCGGGAAGAATTCCTCCGGGTGCTTGGCAGGATCAAGGATCCTGTTGCTGCTACGGGTACCGCTGAATCAGGCCGGACATACCTGGCAGCGGCCATTGAACAGGGTGTGGTGGATGCAACCTGGAGCGGAACGGGCAGCCTGACGATGACCCGGGGCGATGCCGTAACCGTCATGAGCCGGCATATCCCGGCCAGAAGGAACCTTTTGGAGCAGTTTGCCCTTATGTTGAGAATCAAAGACTTTAAAGCCATACCGGCTTCTTCCAGGCTTGATGTGCTGAAGGCTGTCAAGACCGGGATCATTCCCCTGGCCGATGACGGAATCCTTGGCTATGATGAAACCATCAGCCGGGAAGAGATGGTGCTGATGCTCGACCGGTACATCCAATACCGGGATACAGTGCTGAATCCGATCCTTTCCCTGGTTGGCCATATCCATCCCATCCGGGGCGCTGTCCGGAACTTCTATATCCCGTCCGTTCCCGTATCTGCCAAATAGATTTTCCATAAAACCGGCATGCAGAAAAAAGGCCGTTCCCAATGGCTTTTCGGAGTTGCCATGGGGACAGCCTTTTTGATTGCTTTCCGTGAAGCTTATGGTGTAAAGCCTGCGGCTTAGTAATTCTCTGCCTTCAGCGCGAAGAAGGCCTTCGGATGATCGCAAACGGGGCAAACCTCGGGCGCATTTTCACCGTAATGAACGTGTCCGCAGTTGCCGCATACCCAGTACTGTTTGCTCTCGCGGCTGAAGACCTTGCCTTCCCTGATGTTGTCCAGGAGCTTCTGGTAGCGCTCTTCATGATGCTTTTCGATCTCGGCTACGGCCTTGAAAAGGAAGGCGATCTTGTCAAAGCCTTCTTCCTTGGCTGTTTCGGCGAACTTGGCATACATGTCGCTCCATTCATAGTGCTCGCCGGCGATGCAGTCCAGAAGGTTTTCCTCTGTGGAAGGAATGCCTTCATGGAGCAGTTTGAACCAGATCTTGGCGTGCTCCTTTTCGTTGTTGGCGGTTTCCTCAAAAAAGTCGGCGATTTGGTTTAAGCCTTCCTTGCGTGCCTTGGAAGCATAGAAAGTGTATTTTGTTCTTGCCTGAGCCTCGCCTGCAAATGCTGCCAGCAGGTTGGCCTCTGTCTTTGTCCCCTTCAGATTCATAATGACCTCCTGTACATATGTATTTTAATTCTATTGTAACATACAAATCATGAAATGAAACATCAGGGGCAGAATATAAGGAGACACATTGCTTGAACGATTAATATACAGGAGTGCTTCTTCGAAGTATGCTCTCCCAATTGTCGGGGAAACCCAAATGTTTTAAGTCTTCAAGAAATTTGCGGAACTGCTCTTCATTTCGAAAGATGCTTTTATCAAGATGAGCAACATTGCCGTACTTGATTGCCAGGAAGTATGCAATGTGGGTTCGAAAAGCAATTTCTACTGTTTCCATCAGGGGCATTAGCAGTGTCCTTAATTTTTGATCAAACTCATACAACAAGTATATTTCCTGAAATGTTACTCCTTTTTTAAATTGATTATTGCGGTTTTTTAGGGTAAGCGTATATGCCGATAGTCTATAATAGTTTATTCGCTTAAGTATTGAAATAGCTTTTTCTCTGTCTGCAACAATTAAACCTCTGGAAACCATCAAATCAATTTGCTCTTCGAAAGACTTTGGCGGCTTCAATGATGGATTGTTTGGTATATTGTCCATAAAACCCCCGGAAAAAACAAATGGCTTACCCTGGTCCGCATCGTTGAGAGGCGTGGTAAGCACTGTTAATATTATAATATGCTATTATGCTAAATTTGTCAACAGCAGCGATATAATAAAACCCGCAAACCTATTCGGAATGCGGGTTTTCTGGTACGCCCAAAGGGATTCGAACCCCCGACCTGCGGTTTAGGAAACCGTCGCTCTATCCTGCTGAGCTATGGGCGCCCGTAAACTGCAGACATTATTGTACTACAGGGTGGCCGATTATGTCAATGGCATAAACAATGGTAAAGTGACAACCGATGTGAATGACGAATAGCATAATAATATGATTGGTGCGTATTGGAGGCGTGTGGATGGAGTGCCTTGCCATTTATGATTCCGGAAACTTTGCATATAGGGTCTGCCGGATCTTTGAGAAGAAGGGGCTGGAGTTCGAGGTTATCGCTACGCCCTGCAAGATTTCCGAAGCAGGTTGCGGCTATTGCCTGAGCTTCCCCTGCGAATACCTGAAATCGGTCCTGGCAGAGAGCCTTGCCTGCGGATGCCCGGTGCGGGCGGCCTACAAAGTGGTTGAACAAAACCGCAAGCGGGAATATATAAAAATCGAGAGATGATACCGAAAATACAGACAAGGATACGGAAGGAGCATGCCATGGACGCAAGCAGAATCATCAGCCTGTTCAAAGACCTTGCGGGTGCGGCAGGTGAAAAGATACGCGAAGTTTATGAGCAGGATTTTACAGTGGAATATAAAGAGGATAATTCACCGGTTACCATGGCCGACAAACTGGCCAACGACCTGATCGTACAGGGCCTGAAGGATGCTTACCCTAAGATTCCGGTTCTGGCGGAGGAATCGGCCGACGATTTGTCCCGGCTTTCGCAGACGTACTGCTTCATCGTGGATCCGCTGGACGGTACCAAGGAATTTGTCAAGAGAAACGGCGAGTTTACGGTCAACATTGCCCTGGCAAGGAATGGTGTTCCCATTGCCGGCCTGATATATGTTCCCATGCTGCGGGAATATTATTATGCCTTCGAAAATCAAGGGGCTTACTGGCACCGGGAGGATGAACAGGAAAAGCCCCTTCGCGTGTCTGACCGGGTAGGAGACATCCGGCTGGCGGTCAGCCGATCGCACCGTACCTGGGAGTTGGACAGGCTCATCGAAGAAAACCACATCCGGCATATCGTCGTTGCCGGAAGCGCCTATAAAGCATGCCTGTTTGCCCGGGGCGACGTGGAGGCCTATTACCGTTTCGGCAAGACCATGGAATGGGATACGGCAGCCATGCAGATCCTTGCCGGGGAAGCCGGAGGCATTTTCCTGGGGATGCACGGGCGTCCGTTTACCTACAACAAGGAGAATCCGGAAAATCCCACGGGCTTTTTCCTGATAAACAGGATGGAAAATCGTCTGACTTATTAAAGTCATATGAATTAGTGCTTTCAATATGTCATAGATTGATATACAATGAGAGTATCAACTGCAGCAAGGAGGAAAGTTTCAATGAACGATCGTCCTGTTTATCTTGATGAATCAAGGAGCTTTGAGGAAAGAGCCAAGGATCTTGTTTCCAGGATGACCCTTGAGGAAAAGGTATCTCAGATGCTTTTCAATGCTCCCGCCATTCCAAGACTGGGCATACCCCGGTACAATTGGTGGAATGAAGCGCTTCATGGCGTGGCCAGGGCCGGTACCGCAACGGTATTTCCCCAGGCCATCGGGATGGCGGCGACATTTGACGAGGACCTGATCAAGCGGGTGGCAGAAGTCATATCCGACGAAGCCCGCGCCAAACATCATGAATATGCGCGCAAAGACGACAGGGGTATCTACAAGGGGCTTACCTTCTGGTCACCCAATGTCAATATATTCAGGGATCCCAGATGGGGGCGCGGTCATGAAACCTACGGGGAGGATCCCTATCTCACTTCAAGGCTGGGTGTTGCCTTTATCAAAGGACTTCAGGGCGATCATCCCAAGTATCTGAAAGTCGCGGCCTGCGCCAAGCATTTTGCCGTTCACAGCGGTCCCGAGTCCGAACGCCATTCCTTCAACGCGATCGCTTCCAAGAAGGATCTTCGCGAAACTTACCTGCCCGCTTTTGAGGCCTGTGTCAAGGAAGCGAAAGTCGAGTCGGTCATGGGCGCATACAACAGGACAAACGGCGAACCCTGCTGCGGCAGCAAGACCCTCCTGGTCGATATCCTGCGCGGGGAATGGGGATTTGAAGGTCATGTTACCTCGGATTGCTGGGCAATCCAGGACTTCCACCTCCACCATAAAGTAACCGCAACCGCACCCGAATCGGCTGCCCTGGCTGTCAGGAACGGGTGTGACCTCAACTGCGGAAGCATGTACGGCAATCTGCTCATCGCTTTGCAGGAAGGGCTCATCACCGAGGAGGAAATCGATCGCTCGGTAACCCGTCTGATGATGACGCGGATGAAGCTGGGCATGTTTGACAAGGAAGAGAACGTGCCTTATACCAGGATTCCCTATGAGGTCAACGACTGCAAGGAGCACAGGGATCTGGCCCGGGAAGTTGCCATCCGATCCCTGACACTCCTGAAGAATGACGGGATTCTGCCCCTTGATGCAGGCAAGATCAAATCGGTGGCCGTCATCGGACCCAATGCCGACAGCCGCAAGGCGCTCATGGGCAACTATTACGGCACCGCTTCCAAATATGTGACCGTTCTTGAAGGCATCCGCAATATCTGCGGAGATGACATACGGGTATTCTATTCCATCGGCTCGCCCCTTGCCGACCAGTACAACGAGGGCCTGTCAAGGATGCTGGGAGAAGGACCGGATCGCCTGTCCGAAGCAGTTTCCTGCGCGGAGAAAGCCGACGTCACCATCCTTTGCCTCGGGCTTGATGAAACCCTGGAAGGCGAGGAAGGCGACCAGGGCAACGAATACTTCTCGGGCGACAAGGCGGATTTGAGCCTGCCCAAGTGCCAGGTCCAACTTCTGGAAGCTATATTGGCGACAGGAAAGCCTGTCATCGTTGTGGTCCTCGCGGGAAGTGCGCTGGATCTGCGGCTGGCTGATGAGAAGGCCAATGCCATCCTCCAGGCCTGGTATCCGGGTGAAGAAGGCGGAAATGCCGTTGCATCGGTTCTTTTCGGCAGGAGCAATCCCAGCGGCAGGCTGCCGGTCACCTTCTACCGTTCCACCGAAGAGCTTCCCGATTTCAGGGATTACAGCATGAAGGGCAGGACCTATCGCTACATGGAAGGCGAAGCCCTGTATCCCTTCGGTTATGGACTCAGTTATACCACATTCGAATATTCTGATCTGTCGCTGAGCGCAGACAGGATACAGGCCGGTGAGCCCATTGAATGCACGGTGCGGATCAAGAATACGGGCAAATACGACGGGTATGAAGTGGCACAGCTGTACCTTAAGGATATGGAAGCCAGCACTGTCGTGCCCAGGTGGCAGCTCAACGGTATCAGGTGCGTCTACCTGAAAGCCGGCGAGGAAACAACCGTCAAGTTTACGCTGACGCCCAGGCAGATGGCCATGGTGGACGACGAGGGGAATATCATCCTTGAACCCGGAAAATTCAGGGTATTCGTGGGTGGAAGCCAGCCCGATGACAGGAGCCGGAAGCTGACCGGAAAGGCTGTTCTGCACGCCGATTTCGAGGTTACGGGCGAACCTGTCAGATTCTGATTCCGATAAGATTCATGGAATAAGGACGCGAAGCGACCCGGGGACGATTTCAACCGTTACCCGGGTTTCTTTTGTTGTTTCGCCGTCGATATTGATGGGCATCGGCCTTCGGCTGGTGATCTCAATCCGCTTGCAGCGGTGCATGGACACTTCCTTCAGGCCGGTATGCTCACCCTTCATGAAGGCGGGGAAGAACTTCAGAAGCCTCAGCCTGCCCGGAGATTCCACCTCGCAGATATCCAGCAGGCCGTCGGTCATATCCGCATCGGGAGCCGGCTTCATGCCGCCCCCGTAATACTTTCCGTTTGCAAACGCACAAAGCAGAAGCTCATTGCTCCGCTCCGGAGCGCCATCCACGGCGATCCTGACACGGTGCTTTTTTAAGCCGATAACGGCGGCCAGAACGCCCAGAACATAAGCCATGGGGCCGGAAACCAGGGGGATGCGCTTGAACTTTCTGCTGAAAATCACCACTTCCGCATCAAAGCCAATGGAAGCGATATTGATGAAATACCTGCCGTTGATCCTTCCCATATCCAGCAGGGTGGATGAGGCTGCCGGCAGGATTTTCAGGAGGACAAGGGGATCCGTGATATCATAGAGGGACCGGATGGCATCGTTCCCCGAACCGCAGGGAATGACCCCCAGTTCCATATGATCGCCGGAGAGCCCGTTGATGATTTCGTTGAGTGTACCGTCCCCGCCCACCGAGTAGACGCGCATGGGAACGCCGTCGGCAGAAAGGCTTCTGGCAATGGCGGTAGCATGCCCGGGGTACCTGGTGATTTCAATATGATAAGGCTCGGGGAAATCCCGGAACCGCTCTTCAATATGGCTGATCATGGAAAGGGATTTGCCCTTTCCCGCAGTCGGGTTCACAATAAAAACGTGCAGCAAGTTTGATCACCTGTCCAGTTGATTGCACCATTCTATCATAATTTGACGGACAATGGAATGATGGGATATTTCAATCTTTGGTATGCCCAGCAGGTTGCTGTTTCATGAGTCCTGAAAGTGTCGTATGAAAGACGGATGAGGCACGCAATACAGTTTGAGACACATCTGCCCGTGTATACAAAAATCTTGATCAAAAATAAGGGAATGTGTTATTATGGCTCTGTCGGTATTTCTGCAGAAAACCGAACATAATACAACCAATAACCAAAAATATTTCGACTTATATCCCGCAAGGGAATGAGAACGGAGGATGAAAAATGGAAAACATTCAATCCCGGCCTCGCATCAGTGTGAGGCGTATCGCTGTTGCCGGCATTTTCTCGGCTCTTACCATCGTTCTGACACTCATACCGTCTCTGGGGTATATCCCGATTCCGCCATTTTCTATTACCACCATGCATATACCGGTTATCATTGCAGCTGTGCTTGACGGGCCGCTGACAGGCGCTTTTGTGGGCCTCATGTTCGGTTTGTCCAGCCTGTATACGGCAGCCACCATCTTTTCGGGCATGCCGGTAGCGCCTTTCTTCCTGAATCCGCTGGTTTCCGTCGTGCCCCGGATCCTTATCGGTCTTGCGGCCTATTATGTCTTTGCATGGCTAAATAAGCTGGTGAAGAACAAAACCGTATCCATCATCGGGGCTGCGCTGGGAGGTACCCTCACCAACACGGTCGGCGTATTGGGCATGATCTATGTTTTGTATGCCCAGCAGTATGTGGAGGCGGTTGGTGCGACCACAGCGGGAAAGAGCGCTCTTGCCATCATCTTCAGTGGTGCGTTTTTGAATATGCTGGTTGAGATAGCGGCGGCATCCCTTATCAGCGTGCCTGTGGTTCTTGCGCTTCAAAGGTTCAAAAAATAGAACGGATAAGAAAGCGAGGCCTTCGTAATGGGCATCATCATCGGTATTGACATTGGTGGCACCACCACCAAAATCGTGGGTTACTCCGATGGCAGGATATTAAGTCCGATTCTGGTCAAAGCCACCGATCCCGTTGCATCGGTTTACGGCGCTTTTGGACGGTTTCTGAACGATAACGGTCTGAATCTGGCTGCTGTGGACAAGATCATGGTGACAGGCGTGGGCTCAACCTTCCTCAACGAACGTCTTTTGGGCGTGCCCACCGCAAAGGTTGACGAGTTTCTGGCCATCGGCATGGGCGGGCTTTTCCTAAGCGGCCTGGAGAAAGCCATCGTTGTCAGCATGGGGACCGGCACGGCCTTTGTTATGGCCGAGCATGACCGGGCTACCCACCTGGGCGGCACGGGCATTGGCGGAGGAACGCTTCTGGGCCTTTCCAACAGGATGCTGAATATCCGTAATTTTGCTGACATCATCAGAATGGCGGAAGGCGGCAGTCTGGACCATGTGGATCTGACCATAGGCGACATATCCAGGAACGGCGTGACCAATCTTTCGCACGATACCACAGCCTCCAATTTCGGGAAGATCAGCGATCTGGCAACGAAGGCCGATGTGGCCTTGGGGATCATCAACCTGGTGTTCCAGGCCATCGGTATGCTGGCGGTTTTTGCCACCAGGATGGAGCATGTCAGGGACGTGGTGCTGACAGGAAACCTGACCAATGTGCCCCAGGCAAAGGACGTATTCCACAAGCTTTCGGACCTGTTCAACGTGAATTTTATCATCCCGGAGAACGCGGAGTTTGCCACGGCTGTAGGGGCAGCGGCCATCTGCGCCAACAATGGCCAGGCCGAGGAGATCGGCTAGGCTTTGGCAGGGCTGATGCCCAATCCTCCGGTAGGCTCCGGATCCTGCATGTAAAGGCAACCCGGTTCTGACTGTCACACCCGAGCATACCATATTGTAAGGGATGTTTCAGCAGGGGCCGGGTTGTCCTGTCATTTCCGGGCATTCCTGCATCCGGATGGAAAACAAGTGATGGAGAGGTTTTGCTTGTTCTGCGCCCGGTTATCCAGTATAATGGGTATTAATCAAGTCAGACCTGTTACATGGACACATGGAGGCAGGATATCCTCTTTTGGGGAATAAGGTGAAGCATATGTTCAGATGGTTTGAGGAAGCCAAATCGATAGCCGAACGTGATCCGGCCGCGCGGGGCCCGTGGCAGGTCATCTTCCAGTATCCCGGCTACAAGGCCGTGAGATGGTACAGGATTGCCCACTGGTTTCATAAAAGGGGCATGTACTTCATTGCACGTGCCATATCTCAGCATGCCCGCCACAAGACGGGCATAGAAATCCATCCCGGGGCCAAGATCGGCAAGTGCCTGTTCATTGATCACGGGATGGGCGTCGTAATCGGCGAAACGGCCGAAATCGGGGACTACTGCACCATTTACCACGGCGTTACCCTGGGCGGAACAGGAAAAGACAAGGGAAAGAGGCATCCCACAATAGGGAATAATGTACTGATAGGCGCCGGCGCAAAAATTCTGGGGCCCTTCACCGTGGGCGACAATGCCAAGATCGGCGCCAACGCCGTTGTGACCAGCGAGGTGGAACCCAACACCACTGTGGTGGGCGTACCTGGACGTGCCGTAAGGCGCGATGGAGAAAAAATCCGGCAGTCCTTTGAGCTGGATCAGATCCACCTGCCCGATCCCGTTTCCCAGGAGTTCTGCAGGCTCCGCAGTGAAATCGAGCGTTTGAAGAAAGAACTCAGGGAATATGAGAATATGCTCAATGAAATCAGAAAACATTCGGATAAACACTCCGACTGCGACAACGACAGCGATGCATAGCCCACATCATAGGGCGACCGGATGCGCTACAGGGCGCTGATATATGAGAATGAAAGGGGAGTTTTAAACTCCCCTTTTTGTGATAAATAAAAGTTAGTGCTACCATATGGAGGCGGAAATGTCAAAGCTACGCACAAAGTATGTATGCAGCGAATGCGGATATGAGAGCAGCGGCTGGCTGGGCAAATGCCCATCCTGCCTGAAATGGAACACCTTGCTGGAGGAAACGGCCGAACCGGAACAGGCTTCGGGCAGCAAGCGCGCATGGAAGGATCTGCCCCCGGCAGTGGCCCTGTCCGATGTGGATGCCGCCGAAGGGTTGCGGCTTGGCACCGGAAGCGCTGAACTGGATCGGGTCCTTGGCGGAGGAATTGTCCCGGCGTCCCTGATCCTGGTGGGCGGGGATCCGGGGATCGGCAAGTCCACCCTGATCCTCCAGGTGTGTTCAAGAATAGCCTCCGAGAAGCGGGTTCTCTACGTTTCCGGTGAAGAATCCGTCAGACAGATAAAGCTGCGGGCCGATCGCATCGGCCTGACCGGCGGCAGCCTCTACATGCTTTCCGAAACCTCCTTTGAAAAAATCGAGGCTGTATTGGAGCGGGATCAGCCCGAACTTGCGGTCATTGACTCCATACAGACCATGTACAGCGAGAAGCTGAACTCTGCCCCCGGCAGCGTGAGCCAGGTCCGGGAAGTGACCGGGGGCCTTCTGCGGGTTGCCAAAAAACTGGGTATCACGGTTTTCATCGTGGGCCATGTCACAAAGGAAGGGGCTATTGCAGGGCCCAGGGTTCTGGAACATATGGTGGACACGGTCCTCTACTTTGAAGGGGAGCGCCACCAGGATTATCGGATCCTGCGGGCTGTGAAAAACCGTTTCGGGTCCACCAATGAGATCGGCCTGTTTGAGATGGGAGAAAGAGGCCTGACAGATGTCTTGAACCCGTCCTCCATCATGCTGGAAGGACGGTCTGAAAACCAGCCCGGATCCGTGGTGGTCGGGCTTGTGGAAGGGACCCGGTCTGTGCTGGTGGAAGTGCAGGCGCTGGTTTGTCCTACCAGCTTCGGTATGCCGAGACGAATGGCCACCGGAATGGATTACAACAGGTTTGCCATGCTGATGGCGGTCCTGGAGAAGAAGGCCGGCATGCAGCTGCACAGCTTTGATGCCTACATGAACGTGGCAGGCGGGCTCAAGATAGAAGAGCCGGCAGCCGACCTGGGGGTTGTTGCGGCCATTGCCTCCAGCTTCAAGGGTAAGCCTGTGAGCCATGACACCGTTTTGTTCGGGGAAGTGGGCCTGACCGGGGAAGTCCGGGCTGTGGGTCACAGTGAAAAGCGCCTGTCGGAATGCGCCCGTCTGGGCTTCAGGCGGTGCGTCATGCCTGCCGGAAGCGCCAAATCGCTTCGCGACAGCCATGGCATGGAGATACTACCTGTCAACACCATAGATGAACTGCTGCAAATCCTCTTTTAAACTGGTGAATATCGCTGCCGGGAGGAGTTCATATGCTGGATCATGAAGCCCTCTCCATGATCAAGATGACGGCACCGGGCACCCTGCTGCGGGAAGGATTGGACAGCATCATCCGGGCAGGGAACGGGGCCCTGATCGTGGTGACCGATCCGGAAAAACTCACCTGCCTTATCGACGGCGGATTCCGAATCGACTGTGAGTTCAAGCCGGCCTATCTCTATGAACTCTCGAAGATGGACGGCGCCATCGTGCTGAACAAGGATGCCAGCAGGATTGTGATGGCCAATACCATGCTGATTCCGGATCCATTAATCCAGACCTCTGAAACGGGAACAAGGCACCGGGCTGCCGAAAGGACGGCCAGGCAAACCGGGGAACTGGTCATCTGCATCTCCGAAAGGCGGAGCACAATCTCCCTCTACAAGGGGGAACTGAAAGTGGTGTTGCGAAGCCCGTCCGAGATCATGACCTATGCCAGCAACGCGCTCCAGACCCTGGACAAGAACAGAAAGGTCCTGATGCAGGAGCTGGACAAGCTGACCAACCTGGAGTTCAGCGACATGTGCCGCTATACCGATGTGATCAATGTGATCATCCGTTGCGAGATCGCCATGCGCATCGCCGATGAGATCAGGACCTGCATCTGCGAGCTGGGGGTGGAAGGCCGCCTGATCAGCATCCAGCTGGAGGAACTGCTGACCAATATCGAGGATGAAGAACTTCTGATCCTGGAGGACTACATGGCGGAATGCTGTGGCCTTCAGCCCGTGGAGATGATTGAGAAGCTGCATCGGCTCAGTGAGGATGACATGGCCAGGCATGAAGTGATTTTTTGCCTTTTGGGCTATGATCCTGCCGTGGTGCCCATGGACAGCCTGGTATCCCCGAGGGGCTTCAGGGCGCTGAGCAAGATCGCCCGCCTTCCCAAGAATGTCCAGGGGAATATCATCTGTGCCTTCTCCAACCTGAAGGGCATCATTGCGGCCACGGTGGATCAGCTGGACCTGGTGGACGGCATCGGGGGTCAGAGGGCGCGCAGCATCAACCAGGGAATTAAGCGGTTCAAGGAAAGGCTGTGCCTGGATCCGGATCCGGAATGAATGCATCCGGGCCGGGCTGAACGACCGAAGGGTTACAGGCATCATACGGTTGCCATAAAGTAAATGGGAGGACATGGCAAGTCCTCCCATTTGTGATGATTTCCAGGTATTCGGGGGCAAGGGCTATCTCAGGCTGTATTTGCCAAGAAGCTGAAGTCTGTCCAGCTCCTTGATGATGATATCGTAAAGGTTCAGATCCAGCGTATTGCATATGGAAGTCAGGTAGAAAAGATGCCTGCCGATATCCTTTTCGAGGAGGTCGCGGCATGATTCGCAAAGGCGCCCTTCCACATGGGAATCCAATAACCCGTTGATATTTTCGAATTCCATGTCCTCGGGATATTCCTGTTTTTTGGCGTTGACCCTGATACACCCGCACTGGGTGACGGCCTTGGAGATGGTCCTGTTGATCCTGGCATTGGAATCCTCAAGCTTTGTCATGCCGTCCAATATGCTTTTATTACGGATCAACAGTTCCGAAACGGTGTATTGGAAGCTGTCCAATGCGGTATCTTTTATGTTTTTCAATCCGTGATCCCTCCTGCTTCATGAAATGGTCCCTGCGCCTCGGCACAGAAACGGTTCAGTATCGGCCGAGCTTTCTGCCTGCCTCCGGGATGTGGGCCCGGCGGCGCGGCACTCCCGTTTTTTGTATTTAATACCATGCAAGTCAATTATATTTATTGCAAAAAGTGTTTGTCAACGCACTTGACGTCGAAATTTTCATATGGTATCATTCACCTAAAATCAATATTGTGCCTTATCAAGAGTGGTGGAGGGATCGGGCCCAATGAAACCCGGCAACCGGCCTTAACGGCAATGGTGCTAATTCCCGCAGAATGGCAGCATTCTGGAAGATGAGGAGCTTTGGGAAGTCTCTTCATTGGAAGAGATTTTTTTATGGTAAGCCATGACCGCGCTGGCGCCGTGAGACTTTCCCCCGGCTCCGCAACTTGAAAGGAGGGCTTGATATGCCGATAAGAACACTTTTTACCTCCGAGTCGGTGACAGAGGGGCATCCCGACAAGATATGCGACAAGATCTCCGATGCGGTCCTGGATGCCATCATCGCTCAGGATCCCTATGCGCGCGTGGCCTGTGAAACCGCAGTTACCACAGGCTTGGTGCTGGTCATGGGTGAGATTACCACCAGCTGTTATGTGGATATTCCCCGTATCGTCCGGGAAACCATCCGGGAGATCGGTTATGATCGGGCTAAATATGGTTTTGACTGTGATACGTGTGCCGTGATCACCTCTATCGACGAGCAGTCGCCTGATATCGCCATGGGTGTCAACAAAGCCCTTGAAGCGAGAACCCAGGCCGATGAGGGCGAAAGCGGCGAGGCCATCGGTGCGGGTGACCAGGGGATGATGTTCGGCTTTGCCTGCAATGAAACCCCTGAACTCATGCCCATGCCCATCCTGCTTGCCCATAAGCTCACGCAGCAACTGGCTCTGGTCCGCAGGAACGGGACGCTGCCGTACCTTCGGCCTGACGGCAAAAGCCAGGTGACGGTGGAATACGTGGACGGCAAGCCGGTCAGGGTGGATGCGGTTGTCGTTTCTGCCCAGCATGGGCCGGAAGTTGAGCACGATCAAATCGAAAGGGATATCCTCGAGCATGTGATCCGCCCGGTCATTCCTGCGCACATGCTGGACGAAAGGACCCGGTATTTCATCAATCCCACCGGCCGCTTTGTCGTAGGTGGCCCTCAGGGTGACTCCGGTCTTACGGGCAGGAAGATCATAGCGGATACCTACGGCGGCATGGGCCGGCACGGGGGAGGTGCCTTCTCCGGCAAGGACCCCACCAAGGTGGACCGTTCGGCCACCTATGCAGCCAGGTATGTGGCCAAAAACCTTGTTGCGGCCGGCATTGCAGACCGCTGTGAAGTCCAGCTCGCCTATGCCATCGGCGTGGCTCATCCGGTTTCCATCCATGTGGATACCTTTGGCACAGGCCGTATTCCCGACGAAAGGATCGTCGAACTCATCAGGAAGCATTTCGACCTGACACCTGCCGGCATCATCAGGATGCTGGACTTAAGGCGCCCCATTTTCAAAAAGACGGCTGCCTACGGTCATTTCGGAAGGGAAGACGAGGATTTCACCTGGGAGAAGACCGACAAGGCAGGCATACTGAGGCAGGAAGCAGGCCTTTAAGGCTGTGCGGCTGCCGGCTGAACAACGGGATGAAAAAAGGGAGAGACCGTTCCGGTTTCTCCCTTGCTGTTTCCATAAAGGCTTATGCAAACGGGTTTTCCGATTTGTAGAGCATGCCACTGGGCTGGTTAAAGGAGATGTCCTCCACGCCCAGGTACCTGAAGAGGGCAAAGAGCGCCTTGCCGCAATGATCAAAGGCCACGGCGCCATGATGGGGGTATCTTTTTTCGATGAGGACGTGCCGGTAGAACCTGGCCATTTCCGGGATGGCGAAGATACCGATGCCGCCGAAGGATTTGGTAGGCACAGGCAGAACCTCGCCCTGGGCGATATAGGCGTGCAGGCTGGTGTCGGCCGCGCTCTGCAGCCTGAAGAACGTGATATTGCCGGGCGCAATGTCACCCTCCAGGGTGCCCCTGGTAAAATCGGGCTCACCCTTTTCAAGCAGCCGGTGCTGGATGAGCTGGTACTTGATGGCGCACCCCTTGCCCAGCTTGCAGAGCGGCGTGTTGCCGCAATGGAAGCCCATGAAGGTGTCGGACAGTTTATAGGGGTATTTGCCGGCAATGTTTTCCCTGTACAGGTCCTCGGGCACCGTGTTGTTGATGTCCAGCAGGGTAACCGCATCCCCTGTCACGCATGCGCCTATGTATTCGCTGAGCGCGCCATAGATGTCCACCTCGCAGGCCACCGGGATGCCTTTTGCCGCGAGACGGCTGTTCACATAGCAGGGTTCAAAGCCGAACTGTTCCGGGAAGGCTGGCCAGCACTTGTTGGCAAAGACAAAATACCGGCTTGCGCCCAGGTGCTTCTCCGCCCAGTCCAGAAGGGTCAGCTCGTACTGGGCCATCCTTTCCAGCAAATCGGGGTAGGTGTTCCCGGTCCCGAGCTCCTCCGCCATTTCCTTCACGATGTCCGCTATTCTCGGATCGCCCTTATGGGCCTTGTAGGCGATGAGCAGGTCCAGCTCGGAATTTTCCTGGATCTCGATACCCAGGTCATAAAGCGCCTTGATGGGCGCGTTGCAGGCAAAAAAGTCATAAGGCCTCGGTCCGAAGGTGAATATCTTCAGCTGCTTCAGTCCGAGAATGGCCCTTGCCACCGGAATGAATTCAAAGATCAGACTTGCTCCCTCTTCCGCCGTAACCACCGGGTTTTCCGGGATATAGGCGCGCAGCTTGCGCAGACCGAGGTTGTAGGAGCAGTTCAGCAGGCCGCAGTAGGCGTCGCCCCTGCCGTCGATGAGATCGTCGCTGTGCTCCTCGGCTGAAGCCAGGTACATGACCGGCCCGTCAAAATACTTCGCGATAAGGGTCTCCGGGGTTTCGGGGCCGAAATTGCCCAGCAGCACCACCAGTGCGTTGCAGCCTGCCGCTTTTGCCTCGTCAACGGCCCGGAGGCAATCCTTTTCATTCTCGACAATGGTGGGGATTTCGGTGATGGAGCCGCCGGCTTTGATGAAGGCTTCTGCCAGCCTTTTTCTGCGCCTCTCGGACAAAGAGATGACAAAGCAGTCACGGCTTACCGCTATGATGCCTAGCTTCACTTCGGGGATGTTTGTCATGCTGTTTTCCTCCTTCGATATGTTATACATTGATTATATACAATGAATCCTTATCATTACAGTCCGCGGTACCTCTTTTCCGCCGGCGAAAGACATAGAAAATTCAGACTGTTCGGCTGAGGAATAAAGCGTGCGGTTAAATGTCCCGGAGAGCATCGGGATTTCAGCTGATGATATCCACGATGAAGACCGTGGGATTTTGCTGGAGATCCAGCACATAGGGGTTGAGGATGGGTGGTCCGTCCTTCCTGGTGATAACCGAAACAACGGGCCGCATGGACAATAGACCCCTTCTTGAGGAAAGCACCCGGGCAATCTCGCCGGTGTTGAGCATCACGATGAGGTTCTCCGGATAAATGGCGATGTTGTTGATAAAGGTTTGCAGGATGTAGGGATCAAAGTGTTGCCCGGTCTGGGCCATCAGGTACTCCGCAGCCTCGTGGGGCATGCGCCGCTTGCGGTAGACCCGGTTGGCCGTGAGGGCATCGTAAACATCGGCGATGCTGATGATCCGCGCCATGCGATCGATGTCAAAGCTCTTAAGGCCGACGGGATAACCTGTGCCGTCCCACTTTTCATGGTGCTGGCAGATCACCTTGGGTATCCTGGCCGAAAGATTCGGTGTGTTTTTGGTGATCTCCATGCCGTAGATGGTGTGGTTCTTGATGATGAAGTATTCTTCATCCGTCAGTTTTCCGGGTTTGTTCAGTATCTCCAGGGGTATCTTGCATTTTCCGATATCGTGGAGAATGGCGGCAAAGGCCAGCTCCCTGATTTCATCGAGGGGCATATGCAGTGCTTTTGCCGTGATAACCGAATAGATGCAGACATCCACCGAATGGAGGAAGGTATAGTTGTCGATGTCCCGGATGCCGGTAAGGGCCATGAAAACGGTATCATCGTTCAGAATCTGCCGCACCAGTTCGTAAACGGTTTCCCTGAGCGCCTGGAGATCCAAAGGCTTTTCAAGCCGGGCATTCTCCATGACCGACTTGATATTGCAGAAAACATCCTCATAGATCAGTTCCTCATCGATTTGCTTGACGGGAACCAGTTCGTCTTCCACATAGACATGACTTACCTTATAGGCCTTAAGCCGCTGGATGTAACGGGGCTTTATGATAAACCCCTTAAGCAGCAGAATGCGGCCGTCGTTTGTGATCACGTCTTTGGCAAGTTTCATCCCCGGTTTTAAGCGAGAAATCGATATTTTCTGCATACAACTCCTCCGGCGCAAGGATCTGTTGCATAACATATATTTACCACCAAGCATATGATATAAAAGAAATTATCAATAACAATAAATTGTGTCATAGAATGTCGGATTTTGGAGGCCGTATGGAGATCCTGTCAATTGTCCTGCTCTCTGTCTTTGCGTTCTACGGGTTATTCGTCGCCATCATGGAATATTTAAAGGTACAGCCCGATGAGAACAAGGATGCCGGCTATAGAATCATCCTCGACATACCTGAAGATGCCGCGGAAAATCTGGAGGTTGTTATCCGGACGGCCTTTTCAGAGGAAATGCCCGATAAGCTCATGACCGATCGCAAGCTCTATGTGTCCACAAGCGGAAATAATGCGCAAATCAACCGTATCATCAGGGACATGCAGGCCATGTATCCCATTGAAGTGTTGCCCCGGATCGACAGGTGTTGTATCATTACTGGTAGCAACTTATATACCGATGGTTAAGCCAAGACGGGTGGATGATGGAACAGGTTTCGGGCATCGTCAGGTCGATAATCTATACAAACGAAAACAACGGTTATACAGTATGTGAGATCAGGGACGGAAAACGGGTCCATATCCTGGTTGGGACCATGCCCATGCTCATGCCCGGCGAGTCTGTGGTCGCAACAGGCGAATGGACCCGGCATCCGGACTATGGTCCGCAGTTTGCCGTTTCCCAATGCAAAAGGCAGGTTCCCACCGAACTGGAGGAAATGGAGCGCTATCTGGCCAGCGGCTTTATCAAGGGGCTTGGGCCTTCCACCGCGAAAAAAATCGTGGAGAGGTTCGGGGAGGAAACCTTCGAGGTTTTGCAGAACGATCCCCTGCGGCTGACCGAGATCAAGGGCATAAAGCCGGAAAAGGCTCTGGCCTTTGGACAAGCCTTCGCGGAACATGAGGCCATGCGCGGCGTGGTCATGCTGGCCCAGAGATTCGGGCTTTCCTCCCTGTACGCGACGAAAATATGGAAGAAGTTTGGTGCTTCCGCCGAAACGGAGATTCAGAAAAATCCCTATCGCCTCATGGATTCCGATATCGGGCTGGGCTTTAAGACATGCGACAGCATTGCCCTGGGCCTGGGGATTGATCCCTGTTCCGAATTCCGCCTGAAAAGCGCCCTGTGGTATCTGCTGGGCCTTTCCGCCCTCAACGGGCATACCTATTGTCCCAGGGAAGAGCTGTTAAGGGAAGCCCAAAAACTGACCGGTGCGCCCGAATCCCTGATGCAAAACGCATTTGACGGACTATTGCTGGAGTCGGCCATCCATGTGGAAAGGCAGCATCCCGACAGGGTTTACACCCATTATCTGTTTGAGGCCGAAAGATATTGCGCCAGAAGACTCATCGCCCTGCGGTGCAGCATCGGGGACAGTCCGGTCAGGGATATCCGGGGATGGCTGGCGGATTACGAGAACAGGCACCGCATCATCCTGGATGAGAACCAGAAGGCGGCAGTAATGACTGCCCTTGAGAACGGCGTCACTGTCATAACGGGTGGACCGGGGACCGGAAAGACCACTATTATCAAGGTTCTCATCGAGATCTTTCAGGAACACGGGATCAATGTTCTGCTCTGTGCTCCCACAGGGCGTGCCGCAAAAAGGATAAGCGAAACTTCCGGATATGAAGCGAAAACCGTGCATCGCCTCCTGGAAGTGGCGTATGAGATCGGACAGGACGATCAGGTCTGCTTCTCGCGTAATGAAGAGAATCCCCTGGATGCCGATGCCATCATCATGGACGAGGCTTCCATGATCGATATCGTGATCATGAGTTCGCTGCTGAAAGCCCTGAAACCTGGCACCAGGCTGATACTGGTGGGGGATGCGGATCAGCTGCCGTCGGTGGGGCCGGGAAAGGTTTTGTCCGATATCATCGAGAGCGGGGAGATACCGGTTGTCAAACTGGACAGGATCTTCAGGCAGTCCGAGGAAAGCATGATCATCGTCAATGCCCACCGGATCAACCGGGGCCTGGAGCCCATTTTCAGCACGGATGAGGGCGATTTTTACTTCATCCCCAGGCTGAATGCCCAGGAGGCGGTCAAAACCGTCGTTGAGCTTTGCGTTTCCCATATACCTGAAAGATTTGGCTTTGATTTTATGAGAGATATCCAGGTGCTTACACCCATGCGTAAGGGGGATACCGGCGTTCATCATCTCAACGCCATGCTGCAGCAGCGGCTCAACCCGCCCCACGAAAACAAGCCGGAAAATCAGGCGGGCGGCGTGATCTACCGCGTCGGGGACCGGGTCATGCAGATCAGGAACGACTACAACAAGGTGTGGATGCAACTGGACCGGCAGGGCAACCTGAGCGACGGATTGGGCGTCTATAACGGCGATACCGGCGTTATTGCCGATGTGGATATGCAAAACCGGATCCTCACCGTCAAATATGACGATCAGCGGATCTGTGAGTATACCTTTGACGAACTGGACAACCTGGAGCATGCCTATGCAGTGACTGTCCACAAGAGCCAGGGCAGTGAGTTCCCTGCCGTGGTAATACCGTTGCTGAAGGTTCCTCCCGTGCTGGTTTACCGAAACCTTCTGTATACCGCCATCACCAGGGCAAAAAAGCTGGTGGTGATCGTGGGGGACCCTGAAGTGCTTCGGCGGATGGTCGAAAACAGCAATGAAAGGGAACGTTATTCCGGGTTAAAGGAGAGATTGTGTGCCCAGAACCGGTTTGCTTGACGGGCCGGGTTTTTGGGAGCGGCTCTTAAGGCTGCTCTATCCGGAAAAATGCGTTTTTTGCGGGACCATACTCCCGGAAACCGCAAAAATCAGTACCTGCAAGGTCTGCCATGCCACGCTGCCCAGGTATGGCAGAGGGTTTGAGCGGGCTCCCCATATCCCGTGGGTCAACGGCCTGTTTGCCGCCTTCGTGTATGAGGACATGGTGGAGCAGGCCATCCATGCCATGAAGTTTTTTGGCAGGCCCAGAACGGCGCATACGCTCGCTTTTCTGATGTGGGAGGAAATGGGCAGGCATCCCATGATGCCCGATTGTGATCTCATTGTTCCGGTGCCCATGCACCGACGAAAACAGCTCAGCCGGGGCTACAACCAGTCCGGGATAATTGGGCAGGCCCTGGGAGAAATGCTGGATATCCCTGTGGAACACGCGCTAATTAAGACCAGGCATACCAAGCCCCAAAGCCTGTCGACCAGGGAAGAGCGGCTGACGAACCTGGAGGACGCGTTTCGTGTCGCCGACCCTACGGTTGTGGCCGGGCGCAGCATCCTTCTGGTGGATGATGTGGCCACCACGGGAGCCACCCTTGGCGCCTGCGCCAGGGCCCTGCGCGAGGCCGGTGCCTCATGGATTTTTGCAGCCGTTATAGCCATTGCGGGAAAATGACGATATAATTAATAAATAGTAGAATCTGTTTAATCCGATGAAGAAGTCCCAGGCCTGGGAAACCGGATGGGCATGGTTGGGCGTTATGATTTTTTATGAATAAAAGGGGTGGGGATCGATGCCTGAGTTGAGAAACTGCAAAAGATGCAAGAGAATCTTTATGTATGCCATGGGACCGCAGATCTGCGAGGTCTGCAAGAAGCAGGAAGAAGAGGATTTTGAGAAGGTGCGCAAATTCCTGCGCGAATATCCCGGTGCCACCATACAGGAGGTTTCCGCGGCAACCGAAGTCAGCGCCCAACTGATTTACAAATTCCTCAGGGAGGGGCGTCTTGAGGTGTCGGAGGACAGCCCCATTGCGCTCCTTTGCGAAAACTGCGGCGTCAGGATAACCAGCGGCAGGTTCTGCATCAATTGCTCAAGAAAACTGGCCAACGAAATGATCGCTACCGGGAAAACCCTCAGGGATGCCATCGAACGGAAAAGGGGCGGAGCTGACGACGAGGAATCGCGCGGTCTGCGGTATCTTGACGAGTATCGGCGCGACAGAAACCGGTAATTTTTAAAATGTGGTTAAGTTAAAATATGACCGTGACGATATAGAATAAGGCGGGAGCCTGATCCCGTTTCCCTTCTACAAAAGATTAGTCTGCTGGATTTAGCAAATGCGGTATGAATAGGAAGAGGGGTAAACATGAAGATTTGGGGTGACGTGCCCAAGATAACCGGTATTTATGGTAATACCGGCGCAACTGAAAAGCTGTCAAAAAGCCATGCTGTGGCATCCAAAAAGGATCAGCTCACCCTGTCGGGTCCTGCCAGGGATTTTTCCGTTGCCATGAAAGCCCTGAGGGATGTTCCGGATATCCGGAAGGATAAGGTTGACGCGATACTGGAAAGGATCAACAGGGGCGAATATGCTGTATCAGCCAAGGATGTCGCCGCCAAGATAACGGAACTCATGATGAGGGGGTTCTGACAGAAACCCCGCATCAAAAGGAAGGAAAGGAATGTGGAGCTTTGCGTTATCCCATTCTTTTTTTTGCCGATAAACAGTTTGAAGGTGTACTTTAGGCAAATTGGAGTGACAGTCGATGCCGGATGTCAAGCTGACCGAAAACCTGATGAAAGCGCTTCAGTATGAATGGCGCATCTATCAAGAGCTTCTGAAACTGGCCGAGAAAAAAACCGATGTCCTGGTCAGGCATGACACTGCCCAGTTGTCGGCTCTCACAGAGGAAGAAGGCAAACTGGCAGAGCAAAGCAAACAACTGGCCAGAGTGCGCGAGCAATATGCCGCAAAGCTCAACGAGGCTCTCGGGCTCGCTGCCAATGCTTCCCTGGAGGAGGCTGAAAAGCTTCTGTCCGAGCCGCAGGCGGCGCAGCTTGCCGATATCAGGGCCAGGCTGAAGGAAACCGTGATGCAGCTGATGCTCCGGAACGGCATCAACCAGAAGCTCATAGAAAATGCGCTGGAATATATCAATTTTAACCTGGAACTGATGGCGGGTCCGGCACCCGAAGCATCGGTTTACGGCAAGTCCGGTACGGAAATATCGACCGGCGGGAAAAGAAGCATGCTGGATATCCGGTATTAGGAGGTGACGCAGGGTGATTCCTGGATTAAATTATGCCGTATCAGGCTTATCAGCGAACCAGAGGGCCCTTGAGGTAACCGGTCACAATGTTTCCAACCTGGGAACCGCAGGCTTTGCCCGCCAGGGGGTTATCATGGCGACTGCCCTTCCGCACGTTTACGGCAACTGGAAAGTGGAAATGGGCGTGAGCATCCAGCAGATCCGCCAGATCCGGCACCTGTTCCTGGATAATATCTATAGGGTTGAAACCAATGCCCAGGGGTATTGGGAAGCCAGAAGCACGGCCCTCAACGATCTGCAGGCCATTCTGGCTGAACCTATGGCCGAAGGGCTTCAGAGCGCGCTGAACCGGTTTTGGGATGGCTGGCAGGAACTTTCCAAAGCTCCTGAGAGCCTGACCATCCGTGCCCTGCTCAAGCAAAGGGCCGATGCTCTGGTCGATTGCATCAACCATATCGGCGCCCAGCTCAACAAGCTGCAGAAGGATCTGAACAATGAGATAAAGCTTCGAATCGATGAAGTGAATGAGATCACACAAAAAATTGCCGATCTCAACATCAAGATCATGAGCGCCGAAGCGGCGGGAAATACGCCCAACGACTACTATGATGAAAGAAATGCCCTGGTGGACAGGCTTTCCACCCTTGTAAAAGCAGAGACTTATCTTGGCCCTGAAGGCAATATGGATATCATGGTGGGAGGTTATTACCTTGTCAGCAAGGGAAAACAGACAAGGATTTACGCTCAGCCCAGCGATGATCTTTCCCAGTTCTATACCCCCATGGTGGAGGGCTTTGATGTGGAGATCCATCTGGGGCAGGGGCTGATTCAGGGCCTGCTGGAAGCCAGGGGGCAGGTCAGCGGCGCCAAGGGAAGCTATGACAACGGCACGCCCAACACCACGGCGGATGTTACCATTGTCGTGGACATAGCGAACAATACTACGGACGACTACCGTACCAAGCTTCAGAATAATATTCGGGAATTGGCCGAGGATCTCAGAAAACGGGGATTGGACTATAATCTCCGGCTCATGGTCATCGGTGTAGATGGCGCCACTGAATTCGAAAGCGTGAATTTCGGCAGAGATGTGGACGCTCTTATCAACAAGATTACATCCAGCGTTCCTGTGACTGTTGAATATACCTATGATTTCGGGGATGTTATCGACAAGGCCGGAGAGGCAATCTCCACGCTGAATCCGGAGGTCAACAGGTATCTTCTGATGTTTACCGGCGACAGCCTGAACGGGGATGGTTCGACGGCAAGCAGCGATGATATCAAGACCTATCAGGAAAAGCTCAATGCCCATGGCTTTACCCTGTCGGTAGCTACCAAAACGGATAACTATAGCGGTTCCGACGATACCGGTGAAAGTGGCTGGGATGCCCTTACCGGACGCCTTTATGACATTACAAGCACCGGCTATGTGGACTTGATGAGAGCCATCAGCAAGGGCATCAATGATGACGTCAACATGAAGATCTCCACCATACCCGAGGATCTGAACATTATCTCCTCGGTGAAGAAGCAGCTGAACGCCCTTATCAACATTATGGCCCGCGAGATCAATTACATCCATCAGTCGGGAAAAACCCTGAATGGTGCTGACGGCGGCCTGTTCTTTGAGCCGGTGAACGATGAATTGCCCATAGAAATGGGCAATCTGATGGTTGCAGGCAGCCTGAATGACTTTAACAATATTGTGGCCTCTGCCATCGATGCCAACGGCGACAACACCCTGGCCCTCAGGATTGCAGGGCTGAGAAATGCCAACCTGATGACGGGCAATGGCAAGGTGCTGAGCCTGGATACCTATTACCAGAACATCATCATGGATGTGGGCAATAAGGGTCAGGAGGCTGCCAACATGCTGGAAAGCCAAAAGAAGCTGGTTCAGCAGGCTGATCAGCTCAGGCAGTCCATTATGGGTGTCTCCCTGGATGAGGAGATGACCAATATGATCAAGTTCAAGTATGCCTATAACGCCAATTCGAAAATCATAAACGTGATCGACAGCATGCTGGAAACCCTCATCTATCGCCTGGGTCTGGCCGGCAGATGATTGATCGCTGAAACGCTCCGTTAAAGGGAGGAGAATGCGCTTATGAGCAATTCCGCGTTTCTGGGAATGGAAATCGCCCTGAGGGGACTCTATTCATCACAGAGGGGTATGGCTACCGTAAGCCATAACGTGGATAATACCAATACGCCGGGATATTCCAGGCAGGTCGTCAACCAGAAGGCGGCCCGCCCCATGCTGATGGCCGGAAGGGTCGGTATGGTGGGCATGGGTTCCGACGTGGTCTCGGTGGACCGGATCCGGGATACCTACCTGGACGAGAAATACTGGGGCGAAATCCAGCATTTTGGCGAGTGGTATGTGAAGCACACCATCCTGCTTGATTTGCAGGCCATATACAACGAGCCGTCGAACAGCGGCTTCTCCAAGATCATCAGCGATTTCTATGATGCGCTGCAGCAGTTGTCCACCGATCCTTCAAGCCACAGCATCCGGAATGCGGTGAAGGAGAAGGGTATTGCGGTGGCAAAATACTTCAACAGCGTGGCCGCCCATTTTGACCACCTCCAGGAGGATCTGAACAACATGGTCTACGCCAAGGTGGAGGAGATCAATACCCTGGCCGATCAGATCCAGAAGCTGAATATGCAGATCTACAATTTTGAGGTCATGGGCTACACGGCCAATGATCTCAGGGATCAGCGCACCTATCTTGTGGACAAGCTGGCTCAACTGGTTAACTGTGACGCCTATGAGGTGGAAACCGGTTATACGCTGCCCAACGGCATGCCGGAGAAACGTTTTGTCGTGGCAATCAGCGGCAAGGCCCTGGTGGATCATGGAAGCGTTGTCCATCTCAAGTGCGTTACCCGTGAAGAAAAACTGAATTTTGAGGATATTGACAACCTCTATGAGGTTGTCTGGGAGGACGGCAACAAGCTCAAAATCAAGTCCGGCGAGCTTAAGGGCTACCTGGACATGAGGGATGGCAACGACGGGTTGCCTGCGCTGAACGGCAGCGGCAACAGCCCGAGCTGCATGGGCATCCCCTACTACCAGCGCAAGATGAACGAGTTTGTCCAGGTCTTTGCCCGCGCATTCAATGAAGGGATAATAGACATTGACGGTGATGGCGTTCTGAATGATGCAGATGGCCATGTGGACGGGTATACCCTGTCCGGAGCTCCGGCCGGTCGCTTCTTCACCATGCTGGATGATGAAGGCAAGCCCATGAGCAGCGATCAATTTGAATCAGAGGTATATAAGTATGCGGAGGCCAAAGGGGTTACTACGTCGAATTTTGATAAGCTGGTCGCCGGATACGGGATCCTCACCGCCAGGAACTTCTCCATCAGTTTTGAGATTGACTCTGATCCGGTGGAGAATATTGCGGCCTCAGATCAAGCCGGAGAGATCGGGAACAATAACAATTTGCTCAAGCTCATTGAGATGCGGCACAATACCCATATGTTCATGGAAGGTACCGGCGAGGACTTCATCAAAACCCTCATATCCACCATGGGCGTGGACGGACAGCAGGCTTCCATCTACCTGGGCATCCAGGAGGGCGTAGTAAAGCAGATTGAGGGCAGAAGGCAATCCATATCCGGTGTTTCCCTGAACGAGGAAATGGTTAACCTGGTCAAGTACCAGCAGGTCTATGGGGCGGCTGCCAAGATGATCCAGGCTTATTCGGAAGTTCTGGACATCCTGATCAACCGGCTGGGCGTATAGAGCGCCATGCAATCGCTCAAAGAACGGTATTCCGGGAGGTAGGGTTATGAGAATCACCAATAACATGCTCATTAACAATATCATGACGCATTTGTCCAGCAACCTGAACAGGACGATGAAATACCAGAATCAGCTGGCCACGGGAAAGAAGATCAGCATGCCCTCTGATGATCCCATCGTGGCCTCCAGGGCGCTGAAGCTCAGGACTGACGTGGCCGAGATACAGCAGTACAGCAGGAATATGGATGATGCCCTTTCCTGGATGGAGATCACCGAGGCCACCATGAACCAGATCAATGACGTTCTCCAGCGTTTCAGGGAGATAACCGTGCAGGCCGCCAACGGAACCAATACGCCTGATGATTTGCAAAAGATAGGCGCAGAGGCCGGGGAACTCGTCACGCAGATCATCCAGCTGGCCAACACCACTTATGCGGGGCGCTATATCTTTTCGGGCTTCAAGACCGACAAACCCCTGCTGAATAGTGATGGAACATTTAATGTTGGTTTTATGGAAAATGAGTATATCCAGTTTGAGATCGGCATAGGGGATTTCATCAACGTGAACGTGCCCGGCTATGATCTGTTCCATCGGTCAAACGTTGCCAGTCAGGGTGATGTGAGTTCTTTATTCCAAACCCTGGACAGCATTAAGAAAGCAATAAATGGCCAGGATTTAGATCCTGATGAAAATCAGCATGAAAAGATTTCAAACCTGTTGGGGGAACTGGATCTGGAAATAGAGAACCTGCTCCGCGTGCGGGCCGGCCTGGGTGCCAGGATGAACCGTGTGGAGCTGACCAGCAACCGCCTGGACGAGGATTACGTGAGCTTCACCAAGCTCATGAGCCTCAATGAAGACGTGGATATGGCGGAGGCCATCATGAACCTGTTCAACGAGCAAAACGTGTATCAGGCTTCACTCTCGACCACGGCCAGGGTAATTCAGCCGTCACTGGTTGATTACCTGAAATGATGCGCATCATGCCATCGGGACATATTGGAGGTGCTGCTATGCAAATCAATACGGAGCCTTTTGGAGCCATCGAGATTCATGAGGAAGATGTGATCACCTTTCCCGAGGGCATACCGGGCTTTGAGGAGCTTCGCAGGTTTACCCTGCTGAGCATGGGAGAAGGGTTTGTGAACTTCTTCTGGCTGCAGAGCCTTGACAGGCCTGAAATATGCTTTGTTGTCACCGATCCCTTTGTTATATATAATGGGTATGAGGTAAAGCTGGAGGATGCGGATGTTGAGTTTTTAGGCATCACCAGCCCCGATACGGTATTGACTCTGGTCATTGTGGTCATTCCTGAAGATCCCAGGGACATAAGGGTGAACCTGAAGGCGCCGCTCATCATCAATGTGGAAAAGAAACTGGGCAAGCAGGTGCTTCAGCAGGACGAATCCCTGCCCATCCGGTACTACCTCAACCGCTGATAAATTAGAGCTGCCGCGCGATTAAGGGGTTGAACCATATGTTGGTACTGACAAGAAAAAAAGGACAATCGGTCATGATCGGCCATGATATAGAGATAACCCTCATCGATATTCAGGGGGACCAGGTACGGCTTGGGATTAAGGCGCCCATGAGCGTGGCCGTGCATCGCAAGGAAATCTATGAGGAGATCCGGAGTGAGAACCAGTTGGCCACCATGCGTTCCCGGGACGTGCTTGACAGGCTGAGGGTGAGGCCGGTAAAGGAAGATGCGGAACCCAAAGCCTGACCGGGTATTGTTGGAAGACGGGTATGGGGCATGACGGTATACAGTCAACATCGATTCCGTGACGGATGGGGTGGGAAGGGCATGTAGCCCATAGCACCCCATTATTATTACAAAACCATATAAAAAGAACCGGATATAAATCCGGTTCTTTTAGTTTTGCGCCGGTTGTATGATTGAATTATCTGAGCAACTGCAGTACACCCTGGGGCTGCTGATTGGCCTGAGCCAGCATGGCCTGTGCTGCCTGCTGCAGGATGCTGTTCTTGGTGAACTCCATCATTTCCTTTGCCATGTCTACGTCGCGGATACGGCTTTCGGCGGCTGACAGGTTCTCTGCGGAGGTACCCAGGTTGTTGATGGTGTGTTCCAGACGGTTCTGGATGGCACCCAACTTGGCGCGCTCAGCGGAAACCAGCTGAATAGCATTGTCGATGGTGGTGATGGCCTTGCTGGCGCTTTCACCGGTTGAAAGATCAATGCCGTCAACACCCAGAGCCTCGGATGACATGTTGTTGATGGCCAGCTTGGTGTACTGTCCTTCATTGGCTCCGATCTGGAAGGCGACCGCTTTGGATGAGAAGGTGGCTGTGGTTACTTTAGGTGAATCGGACGAACCGCCAGTTATTGTGCTGTCAAAGTTGATCTTTAAGCCGCCAACATTCACATAACCGGTGGTGATGTCATCAGCATCTATGGCGCCAAGCACTGTACCGTCAGGTCCAGTCACAGAACCCTCAATATCAGCGGATACGGTTATCTCTACATCGCCTTCAGCTATTGCCGTCTCGTTAAATGTGAAATCCAAGCCGCCTATTGACACAACAGTTGTTGAACCGCTGGAATCCTTATCTACGGAACCTTTACCAATAACGGTTTTCTTTGAATCAACAAGATACAGGTTGAAAGTAGTACCATCTCCGGAGTCTTTGATTTGAAGGGTATAAGTCCCCATTTTGACGGGGTCTCCGCCGGATGTGAATCCGACAGTCGTGCCGACACCGCTCAAGTTAGTTTCAGCTGCGGCTACAACTGTTGCTCCGGTGAGGGATATGGTGAAATCCCCAACCTTAAGGTTGTCGTCCATGACTTCCACAGAAAGGATCTTAGTTGCATTTGTGTCATCCAGCTTCATGTTATTGGAGATGGAACCGTCCAGGAGCTTCAGGGTGTTGAACTCGGTGTCGGTGGAGATACGGTCGATCTCGGACTTCAGCTGTTCAATTTCCTTCTGGATCTCTGTACGATCCGCATCGGTGTTGGTGCCGTTGGCAGCCTGTACGGCGAGCTCTCTCATGCGCTGCAGGATGCTGTGGGTTTCATTGAGGGCACCTTCAGCGGTCTGGATCAGGGATATACCGTCCTGCGCGTTCTTGGAAGCCATGTTCAGACCACGGATCTGACCTCTCATCTTCTCACTGATGGCAAGACCGGCAGCGTCGTCACCGGCACGGTTGATCCTGTAACCGGAAGACAGCTTCTCCAGAGACTTGCTGGTTGCGGAATTGTTGACGGTCAGCTGACGATAGGTGTTCAGCGCGGAAATGTTGTGATTGATAATCATACAATCATCCTCCTTGATTCATTTTCCGGGAGAGTCCTTTCTCCCGCGTTTTGTTCCTTTCACCCGGAACGGGGTTTATGGGTAAACCTTTCTGCCGAACCGGCGCCTGAACGGCAAAAAAGTTTTCCTTCTGCCAAATATATCGTCTCACTTTGTGTCCGACTTTAGAGTGCGCAATACTTTTTTACCACAATGGCGGATGACAAAACAAAAATTTTGGAAAATTTCACCGGCGGTTTAATCATCGCATTTTTGCTTTGAATAATTTATTATTGTTTTTTAATGAATTCATTTTTTTTCACGGCATGCCGATATATATTTCGCAAGAGGTTTGAAGTTTTCGTTTGTTTCGGGAGGGAAAGGTATGCGAATTGGTGGTATAGAAAATAATGTAACCGTTAAGGCTCCGGTTTCCTCGGAGACTGCGGCGAAGAACGTATCCCCCGGGAATGCCGGCCCTGTAAAGGAAGCTGCCAGGTATGAGGAGACCGCCTCCGATTGGCAGCTCAGCGAAGGCTTTCTGAGGAAAGCCGTGGAAAAGGCCAACAAGACCATGGCTATCCAGAACCGCTACCTGGAGTTCAGGATCCACGAAAGAACCAATGAGATCATCGTCCGGGTGGTGGACAGCGAAACAAAAGAAGTGATCCGGGAGATACCTTCGGAAAAGATACTGGACATGTTTGCCAGCATGCTCGAAATCGCGGGCCTGCTGGTGGATGAAAGAAGGTGACTAATATATGAATATATTCAATACCAGCGGCATTACGGGATTTTCGTCCAAAACAAGGATCACCGGGCTGTCGGGACTGGATACCGATACCATGGTCCAGGAACTCATGAAGGCCGAAAGAATCCCGCTGGACAGGCTTTACCAAAAACGGACCCTCGTGGAATGGAAGCGGGATGCTTACCGTGAAGTGATCAACAGGCTCAGGGGACTTAAGAGTACGTTCTTCGACATTGTGAACCGCTCGTCCTATATCCTGTCCACCAATTCCGTCAAGGTGATGTCGGCAAAAGTCGGCAGTAATGCTTACCTGGATGTTACCGCCACCGCTGATGCGAAGGCGGGGAGCCATCGGGTAAGAGTGCTCCAGGTGGCCACCGGGGATAAGGCTGTCAGCGGCGCGCCCGTGAGCAGGGCGATAACCGGTGAGGTTTCCGATGACCTGAACCTCTCAGGCAAGAGCATCATGGTAACCCTGGACGGGGTATCGAAGGAAATCGCGCTGGATAATTACAGCCTGAATCCGGCGGATCCGAATTATATAGCCACACAGCTTCAGGATGCCCTGGATAAGGCCTTTGGGACAGGCAAGCTCACAGTGGGCTTTGAGTCCGGGAAACTGACCATCGGTACCACTGGTGGTGCCACCAGGGCGACCGTAGGAAATCCAGCAGATCCCGAAAAAAGCGGTCTTTCCGCCCTTGGCCTTAAGGCCGGGGATTCCAACCGCATATCCCTCAACGACACGCTGGAAAAACTGCAGGACAAGCTGGCCGAACCGCTCCAGTTCAATGAGAACGGCGAAGTCCAGTTCAGCATCAATGGCAAGCTTATCACCGCCAAAAAGACTGAGACCCTTTCCCAGGTGCTGGCCCGCATCAACAACACCACCGAGGCCAATGTAACCATCCAGTATGATGAGCTGGCCGATAAATTTACCCTGACCTCCAAACAGCTGGGCCAGGGCGATAACCTGGTGGTGGAGGACATTGGCGGTAATTTCCTGACCGCGCTTGGCCTTTCGGATGACCGGGCCGAACGCACTGAGGGCCAGGATGCCGTCATCCTGATTAACGGGAACCAGCAGGTGGTCAGAAGTTCCAACCAGTTCACCATCAACGGCGTGACCTACAACCTGAAGGAAGCGCATCCCACCGATTCCGAAGGAGACACCGTCACGGTGGAGATGGATGTGGACAAGGCCGTTGAGAATATCAGGAATTTCATCAATAAATACAATGAGCTCATTGATTACCTCAACGGCAAGATCAATGAGAAGTATGACAGGAATTTCCCGCCCCTCACCGATGCCCAAAAGGCGGAGATGAAGGATTCCGACATCGAAAAATGGGAGGCGAAGGCAAAGACCGGTCTTCTGAGGAATGATGACATCCTCCGCAGGATGCTGACAGCCATGCGTACGGCCATGTATGAACCCGTTGAAGGCTGCAGCCTGACCATGAAGGATATCGGCATCGGTACGACCAGCTACCTTGACGGGGGCAGGCTGACGGTCGATGAGGACAAACTCAGGAAGGCCCTGATGGAGAATCCCGATGAAGTGGCCAAACTTTTGAACGGCGTGGATCCCGAAAATCCGGCCTATTACAGGACGTTCACAGCCGAGCAGAAGGCATCCAGATACAAAAAATCGGGTGTCTTCCACAGGATAGCCGATATCATTGAGAACCAGATATCCATTTACAGGGATGCCAACGGCAATAAGGGCGTTCTCCTGGAAAAGGCAGGCATGGAGGGGGATATCACCTACAACGACAACCTGCTGAATGACGAACTGGAGGACTATGACAAAAGGATCAAGGCCATGATTGAAAAGCTGACCAGAAAGGAAGAAAACTATTACCGGCAGTTCTCTGTGCTGGAGACCTATATCAGCCAGATGAACATGCAGAGCGCATGGCTGGCCATGCAATTTAACCAGGGCTGACCATAGAGTGCCGCGCAAATAATGATTTCAGGGGAGGATCATTTTCATGCTAGCTCAGAACGCCTATCAGCAATACAAGGAAAAAAGCATCCAGACGGCCAGTCCTGAAGAATTGACCCTGATGCTTTACAACGGCCTGGTCAAGTTTATCATGAGGGGGATTGATGCCGTCGAGAAGAACAAGACCGAAGAGGCGCACAACAATATCATCCGGGCCCAGGATATCATCCAGGAATTCATGGCCACACTGGATAAGAAATACGAAATAGCCGCCAGTCTGGAACTGCTTTACGACTATATGCTCAGAAGGCTGATCGAAGCCAATACCCACAAGGATTCCGCCATTCTGGGAGAGGTCCTCGACATGGCAAAGCAGCTGAGGGATACATGGGAACAGGCCATGAAGCTTGCCAAACATCCCCGGAAGATGCCTGAGCTTGTCGAGCAGGCGAAATAGGAGCTGCCGGTATGGAGCCTCAGGTATATCTTTCAAGACTCAATGAAATCCTTGTCCAGAAGCAGGCGCGGCTTAAGGAGATGCTGGACCTGACCCGTCTTCAGAAAGAAGCCATTGCCGGCGACGACATGGATGAACTGGAACTCCTCATCGCCAAAAAGCAGGCGAGGATGGATGCGGTGGACAAGCTGGACGAGCAGTTCCTGGTCTATCTGCAGGGGCTTAAGCGGACATTGGGGATAAAATCCCTCGACGAATTGCCCGCCTGGCAGATTCCCGGCGCTGCGGAACTGAAGGAGAATACCGCTGCTGTCCTTGACATCCTCCGCGAAATCAAGGTCGTGGATGATGAAAATACCGCGGCGGTGAAGAGCAGGATAGCCGAACTCAAGGGCAAAATCAGCCAGTCCAACAGTTTCAGAAAGGTTAGTGCGGCCTACCTGCGCCCCGGGCAGAATCTTGCCAATCCCTATTTTGATCAAAAAAAGTAACGGAGGGGACTATGGCAAACTACGAGTGTCATCGATGCGGTCGCATGTTTGAGAGAAGAGGATTGGAAAATGTCTGTCCCGTCTGCGCGCCCCTGGACGAGGAGGATTTTAAAAAGATCAAGGATTTCCTGTCGGAACACCAGGGAGCCAGCACCACCGAGGTCATGCAGCATACGGGTGTGTCGCTGCGGCAGATCAAGCGCTATCTGAAAGAGGAAAGACTGGAGATCGTAGGGGACAACAAGGGTTTCCTCCGGTGCGAGCTGTGCGGAAAGCCTGTGAACAGCGGCCGCTTTTGTGACATCTGTTACAGGGAAGGAACCGCCAAACAGTTGAAAGGCGTAAAGAGCACACCATACAGCAAGTTCAAGGAGGACAAGCACAAGTATACCCGCGAAGTCCGGTATTATGAAAAGGATGAAAAGTAAAAACTGGCATATTCGATAAAGGGATGGGGTTGTCGGCTTACGCGCCGGCAGCCCCATCGGCCTGTTCATGAGCCTAAAAGAGCCGCTTTGGATCCAAAGCGGCATGCAACTGATGCGGGATGGGCTGAAAAACCGCATGAAATCTTCAGGCAATCCTCATAATTTTAATAACTGCCATGCAGCGTTTCAATCAGCCTGTGTATTCTGATATAATATCCAGAGGTAAGTTTGGGAAAAACGGACAAGTGCAGCGACAAACGAAACAGGGCGATGCTATGAGAACAACTGTTATCAGGATAAACCAAAGCGATTTTAAGCCGGAGGAGCTGCTTCCTGCCGCGCAGGCGCTGGCCGCAGGTGGACTGGTGGCCTTTCCCACCGAGACGGTGTACGGTCTGGGGGCGGATGCCCGCAATGCCCGGGCCGTGCGGAAGATCTTCGAAGCCAAGGGAAGGCCCTCGGACAATCCACTGATCGTGCACATCTCGGACATAGAGCAGCTGGAGTCCATTGCCGCCACGGTACCCGAAAAGGCGCGCCGGCTGATGGAAGCCTTCTGGCCCGGTCCGCTGACCCTGATCCTTCCCAAGGCCGCAGAGATACCCGATGAAACAACGGCAGGGCTGTCCACCGTGGCCGTGCGCATGCCGGCAAACCCGATTGCGCTGGCGCTGATCCGGCTGTCGGGGGTGGCCATAGCCGCTCCCAGTGCCAATCTGTCCGGAAGGCCCAGCCCCACATGCGCTGACCATGTGATCGAGGACCTTTCGGGGCGCATTGATTACATTATTGACGGTGGAAGCACTTCGGTCGGGCTGGAATCGACAGTCCTGGATATGACCGCAGACTCCCCGGTGGTCTTAAGGCCGGGCGGGATTAGCGTGGAAATGCTGGAAAGGGTCATTGGTCCCGTCCAGGTGGATAAACTGCCGGAAATGGGCGGAAATACCGTGCCCAAGTCTCCCGGCATGAAGTACAGGCACTATTCCCCGAAGGCTGAGATGACTCTCGTGTGCGGGGAACCGGAACGGGTTGCGGATACCATCAATGCGCTGGTGGCGGAAAACCGGGCAAAGAACAGGAAGACCGGCGTTCTGGCTGCTTCCGAAACCCAGATGAGTTACGCCGCTGATGTGGTGCTGAGCCCCGGATCCAGGCAGGAACCCGAGGCTGTGGCGGCGGCCATTTACAGATGCCTGCGCGAATTTGACGATCAGGGTGTGGAGGTTATTTTTTCGGAAACCTTCCCGGAAGAGGGGATCGGCCTTGCCATCATGAACCGCCTGAAAAAAGCGGCAGGCGGCAGGATGATCCGGGTCTGAGGCATCATCCGAAACCCTGGCAGGATGAGAAGGAACCGCTTTTTGATGATGAATGAAAGGATGGACCCTATGAGAAAGATTCTGTTTGTCTGTACCGGCAATACCTGCAGGAGTGTCATGGCTGAAGCCCTGTTCAACCACCTCCTGGATCAGCGGAACAGAAAGGATATCGTGGTTTCCTCGGCCGGAATATACGCTTTTGAGAACGATCCGGCCAGCCATGAGGCCATCGAGGTACTTAAAAATGAGTACGGGCTCGATATCACATCCCACAGGGCCAGGGTTCTGGATATTGACGATATCAGGAGTGCCTGGCTGATCCTGACCATGACCGAGGAACACAGGAGGATGATCCTGGATGTGTGGCCCGAAGCTGCCGACAAGGTTTTCACAATCAAGGACTATGCCGAGATCCGGGATACCGGTTCGGGCATATCCGATCCGTTCGGCGGTGATTATGAGGTCTACAGGCAGTGTGCCAGCGAGATAGAAAATGCGCTGATGCATATCGCCGACAAAATTTTTGACAATAAGGATTGATTACTATACAATCAATGAAAGAGAGGGGGAAATGGGCTTGCGTATCGCTTTAGGCAGTGATCACGGCGGTTTTCGCCTTAAGGAATTCATAAAAGAGCATCTGACAAAACAGGGACATGAATGCACCGACTGCGGAACCTATGACGAATCATCGGTGGACTATCCCGATTATGCCCTCAAAGCCTGTCAGCTGGTGACGGAGGGCAAATGCGACAGGGCGGTTCTGGTCTGCTCAACAGGTATAGGCATTTCTATCGCGGCCAACAAGATCAGGGGAATTCGGTGCGCGCTCTGCCATGACTTGCTTTCAGCACGGCTTACAAGGGAACACAACAACACCAACGTGTTGGCCATGGGCGCTTTTATTGTTGGAGAAAAACTGGCGGCGGCCATCGTGGATGAATGGATCAAAACACCCTTTTCCAACGAGGAACGGCACGCAAACAGGATCAATAAGGTTCATGATATTGAGAACAGGTATCTAAAATGACTTTGGAGGTTAATAAAATGAATAATGTCTTTGTTTTCGATCATCCTCTCATCCAGCATAAGATCTCATTGCTGCGGGACAAGAACACCAGCGCCAAGGAGTTCAGGGAACTGGTATCGGAGATCTCCATGCTGATGGGCTATGAGGTCACACGGGATATCCCGCTGAAAGAGGTTGAGATTGAAACCCCCATTGGCCACGCCAGGACGAAAGTCATTTCGGGCAAAAAGCTGGCCTTCGTTCCCATCCTGCGTGCCGGGCTGGGTATGGTGGACGGCCTTTTAAAACTGGTTCCCATGGCCAGGGTCGGCCATATCGGGCTGTACCGGGATCATGACACCCTGGAACCCGTGGAGTATTATTGCAAGCTGCCCGAAGATATCAGCGAACGGGATGTGGTTGTGCTCGATCCCATGCTGGCAACCGGCGGTTCGGGCTGCGATGCTGTCAATGCTTTGAAGAAGCGCCAGGTCAAGAGCATTAAGTTTGTCTGCCTCATCGCGTCCAGGCAGGGCATTGAGAGGCTTCACAGGGAGCATCCCGACGTGGCCATCTATTGTGCGGCTGTCGATGAGACGCTGAATGACGACGGCTACATTGTACCGGGTCTCGGCGACGCCGGCGACAGGCTGTTCGGGACCAAATAGGACAAGGAGAGGTGCACATGCGTCCTACCTGGGATGAGTATTTTATGAGCATTGTGGAACTGGTCAAGACGCGTTCCACCTGTCTGAGACGCCAGGTTGGCGCCCTGCTGGTCAAAGACAAGCGGATCCTGGCAACGGGCTATAACGGCGCGCCGGTGGGCTGCAAACACTGCCTGGAGGTGGGATGCCTCCGCGAAAAACTGGGCGTGCCGTCGGGCCAGCGGCATGAGATCTGCCGTGCCACCCATGCGGAACAGAATGCCATCGCCCAGGCCGCCTATTCGGGAACCAGCGTCAAAAACAGCATCCTGTATGTGACGACACAGCCCTGTGTCATGTGCGCGAAGCTGGCCATCAACGCCGGTATCTCAAAGATTGTCTTCAAGGGTGATTACCCGGATGAGCTTGCCATGGAATTGTTGAAGGAAGCTGGCATCCGGGTGGTTAAATATGAAGAACCGTCGCATGGTTTTGACCCGGGGATTGTAAAGAGGTCCGAGGTGTGAAATGATAACCATTGAATATGAACATCTGGTAGCCTTTTCCGTAGCACTGATCATTGCCTTTTTTTCCACCCCCATCGCCAGAAGGATCGCTTTTCGCACGGGCGCGGTAAACGTACCCAGGGACAACAGGCGCATGCATAAGAAGCCCATGCCGCTTTTTGGCGGTCTGGCCATTATTGCGGGCTTTGTCATCGCCATGGTTTATGGCTTTGCGTCCCGGGATTTATCCGAGTTCTTGTTCTTCCTGTCCCGGCCAAAATCCCTGGGCATCATTTTCGGCGCGCTGATCATCGTGGTGCTGGGCATCGTGGACGATATCAGACCCCTGAAGGCCGGTGTTAAGTTTGTTGTTCAACTGCTGGCAGCCAGTGTGGTCGTCGCAACGGGCACCAGTATCATTTCCATTACCATGCCTTTCACATCGGGTGCCGATAACGGGATGACCTACATCCTGGGAGAAACCATTGCCTTTCTCATTTCGATATTCTGGATTGTCGGTGTCACCAATGCCATCAACCTGATTGACGGGCTTGACGGACTTGCTGCAGGTGTCTCGGGAATTGCGTCCGCATCCCTGTTCATCGTTGCGGTCATCCGCGGACAGGATGACATCGCGCTGGCGGCAGTCTCGCTGGCCGGTGCCATATTCGGTTTCCTACCCTATAACTTCAATCCCGCCAAGATCTTCATGGGAGACACGGGCGCCACGTTTCTGGGCTTTATTCTGGCCGTTTTGTCCATTGAAGGAACCCTGAAATCGGTTACAACCCTGGCCCTGGCCATCCCCATCCTGGTGCTGGGCCTTCCCATCTTTGATACCCTGTTTGCCATCCTGAGGCGTATTGCCAACGGAAGACCCATCGGCGAGGGTGACAGGGGGCATATCCACCACCGGCTTATCGATATGGGGTTCAGCCATAAAATGTCGGTTGTGATCCTATACGTAATAAGCGGTGCATTGGGGCTTCTGTCCATTGTGCTGGTGGATAAGGGGCTCTTGCCTTCAATTATACTTTTGATCCTCATTGTCATGTTCATGGTAGGCGGCGCCAGGAACATATCCGAGATGAACAAGGATCTTCCGATCAATGGTCATCCGGCGAAGACCGGCAAGGAGAAGGGCGTGGATGAAGCCAGCCTTGAAGCGGCATCCGGTCTCCAGCACTCTGAAGAACCGGGGAAACCGGCGGAAGGATCCGACACGACCGATAAGGATAAAGGAACGGGATCATGAAGAGAATCAAGGTCATGTCCGTATTCGGGACGCGTCCCGAAGCGGTTAAGATGGCGCCGCTGGTAAAGGCGTTGGAAGCAAATCCATACATGGAATCGTCGGTGTGCGTCACAGCCCAGCACAGGGAGATGCTGGATCAGGTGCTGGATATCTTCGGTATCCGTCCGGATTACGATCTGAACATCATGCAGGACAGGCAGACACTTGCGGATATCACCACAAGGGCGTTGGAGGGCCTGTATGATGTGTTCGGAAAAGCGGCCCCTGATATCGTGCTGGTCCACGGGGACACCACCACGACCTTTGCCGCCGCATTGGCTGCCTACTACCTGAAGATCCGGGTGGGGCATGTGGAGGCAGGCCTCAGGACCCACGACAAGTATTTTCCCTATCCGGAGGAGATGAACAGGAGGCTTACCGGCGCGATTGCCGATCTGCATTTTGCGCCTACCGTATCCAACAGGGAGAACCTGATCCGGGAAGGCATAAGCCCCGAAAAAATCTATGTGACCGGCAATACGGTGATCGATGCCTTGTCCACAACCGTTTCCGACGGCTTTGTCTTCGGGGATCCCTTTCTGAAGGGATTTTCCTTTGACAATAAAAGGGTGATCGCCATGACGGCACACCGACGTGAGAACATCGGCAGGCCTTTTGAGGAGATCTTTGCAGCCGTCAGGAAGATTGCCGATGATTTTACCGACGTTCACATCATTTACCCGGTGCATCTGAATCCCCTGGTGGGCGAGCCGGCCCGTAGAATTCTTGGGGATCATCCCCGGATACACCTGATTAAGCCTGTCAATGTCCAGGAGATGCATAACCTGATGGCGCGTTCCTATCTGGTTCTGACCGATTCGGGCGGCCTGCAGGAGGAAGCGCCGGCCCTCGGAAAGCCTGTGCTGGTCCTCCGCAATGAAACCGAAAGACCAGAGGCCGTTGCGGCAGGAACGGTCCGCCTGGCGGGTACAGGTTATGAAAGCGTTTACCGGTCTGTCAGGGAGCTTCTGGACAGGGAGGAACTCTATACAAAAATGGCGCGGGCCGTTAATCCCTATGGGGATGGCAGGGCGTCCCGACGCATTGTTGAAGCGCTGCTTCACGGTTTTGGCATCACCGGGGAAAGGCCTGCAGATTTTGTGGCTTGATGCGGGATATTTCCCATGATGATATCCTGAAGGAGGATCCATGGCCGATTTTCTGATGCATATCCTGTTGTCGGACGACGTCTTGGAGAAAATTGAAAGCCGAAGGGTGCTGGAGGGCATTCAAAGGTACAGGACGCTGTACCGGCTTGGCGCCCAGGGGCCTGATCCCCTGTTTTTTTATGAGTTCATATCGGGCGGCAAAAGAAGCCCGTTAAGGGAATTGGGACATACCATGCACAAAAAGCATACCGGCGCATTCCTGAAAATGGGATTCAGCCGGCTTCAAAAGGTGTCCTGGGAGCAGGAATGGCTGGAGCTTGCCGCATACCTTTCGGGCTTTATCTGCCATTTCACCCTCGACCGCCTGATCCATCCCTATGTCTATTGGGCGGCGGAAAACTGGATATGGTCGGTGGACGGGCGCCTGGTCAGCACAACGCACCAGGCTGTTGAAATGGCGCTGGACGTGCTGTTCTGGAAGGAAAGGCGCATGTCTTCCGCCTGTAAGGTGAAAACCCGGAAGTACGTGGATATCGGCAGGCAGTGGCCCAAAAGCGTAAGGGATTTTCTCCTGGAGGCCTTTGCCAGCCTTTATGGTGTCCGGGCCGATGAGAAAAGCCTGAACAGAGTCCTCTCCGATTTTTACAGGGGCCATGATCTTCTGTATGATCCCAGGGGATGGAAGAAAGCGCTGGTCGGTTGGCTGGATGCCTTTACCGGAGGCGGAATAAAACCGCCCAAGGTGCCCTATCCGGCCTTACTGGATGAGACTGTCGACTGGGCCAACCGGAAGCGGCGGACCTGGACGCATCCCTTTAAGGCGGGGGAAGCCCATCGGGAATCGGTGGATGAAATCCTGAGCAAGGCTTCCTTTGAGGCGGCCAATCACATCAACGGGGTATTTGCGGGCATCCTGAAGGGAGAACCCATCGACGGGCTTTTTCCGGATCTCAGCTATGACACGGGTCTGCCCTGTGACGGTCCATAAGACCTGCCGTTTACAATGCTTTCCGGAAAGATTCAAAGCTTTTTCGAGCAAAATAAGATTTAAGAACATTCAGAGGAGGAGCCATGCAGGACTATATCGTCAGAGCCTTGGTGGCAGATACCATCAGCGTTTATGCGGGCGTTACTACCCAAACCGTGGAGGAAGCCAGAAACATTCACAGCATGAACCCGACCCCCTGCGTTGCCCTGGGCAGAACGCTCACCGGGGCAGCCCTCATGTCCCAAACCCTCAAGGACAGGAGCAATACCATCACCATCCAGATCAAGGGGGACGGCCCGATTGGTGGCATCGTTGCGGTGACCGATGCCAATGCCAATGTTCGCGGCTATGTGCACAACCCCTTCTTCGACCTGCCCCTGAACGATAAGGGCAAGTTTGATATCAAGGGCGCCGTGGGAAAAGGCTACATGAACGTGATCAAGGATATCGGGCTCAAGGAGCCGTATATTGGCTATGTGAACCTGGTTTCCGGTGAAATCGCCGAAGATCTTGCTTTCTACTACGCCTCCTCGGAGCAGATTCCCACGGCTGTGAACCTGGGTGTGCTGGTTGCGCCAGAGGGGCATATCCTGGCTGCCGGGGGATTGCTTGTGCAGCTCATGCCCGACACGCCGGAAGAACTGATCGCTTTTCTTGAGGAAAGGATTATGAAACTTCCGCCCATAACCAACCTGGTGTCCAATGGCCTCACCCCCGAGGCGATCATACACGAGCTCTTCCAGGAAAAGCCTGTGAGGATCCTGGGGCATAGCGAGGTCCATTACCGGTGCAATTGCTCCAGGGAGAGAATGGAAAGGAATCTCATCAGCCTGGGGAAAAAGGATTTGATGGAGATCGCCCAGGACAAACAGGATACCGAACTCCATTGTCATTTCTGCAATCGAAAGTACATCTTCACCCCGGAAGAACTGGATAAAATCATTCAAAGCCTTGGCTGAGAAGTCCTGTCCTATGAGAACGCACCCGGGCAGGAGAGGGGTACGGCTGAAAAGCAGATATTCCGCCGGCGGCCAGCGGATTATATAATCAGAACAATGTGGCAACAATACTTAATGGTTGTTGCCATATTTTTATACTCAAATAATTGTCCGGAAAAAAGAGAATACTAACCAGGCAATCAAAATAAGACAATGGAGGGAGAGTATGAAAAGACGTTTTTTGGCTGCAACGCTGACAGTGTTTTTTGCACTGAGCGTCATGTGCTTGTCCGGCGGCGGCATGCCGAAGGCCAGGGCTGCCCAGACCTTTGAAGATGTGGATTTCATCAGTGGCGTAGTCATTGCCAATGAGCTCAACATGCGGACAGGACCATCCACCAAGCATTCCATCATACAGGTTCTGAAAAAGAACAAGTGGGTGAACGTGCTTTCCAAGATAGGCGACTGGTATGTGGTCTATGATCCGGACACCGACAAGGTGGGTTGTGTGGCCAAGCAATACCTGATGGACGGAGAGACCTTCAAGAAGCAGGCGGGTTCCGGCAGCACGACCGTGCCGAAACAGCCCGCAGCGACCCCGGCGCCCAGCCCGTCCACACCCAAGACGACCACCGGGCTGACCAGCGAAGAGCAACAGCTCCTGACCCTTATCAACAATGAGCGTGCCAAGGCAGGCCTTCCGCCGCTCCAGGTGGACATGGAGCTGATGAAGGTGGCCCGTACCAAGGCCAATGACATGGCCCAGAACAACTATTTCTCCCATTATTCCCCGACCTATGGCTCGCCCTTCGACATGATGAGGCAGTTCGGCATATCCTTCAAGGCCGCTGCTGAAAACATAGCCGGTAACTCCACCATCCAGGGAGCCGTGAACGCCTGGATGAAATCATCGGGACACAAGGCCAATATCCTCAACGGCGACTATAACTATACCGGTATTGGCATCACCAGGAGCAACAAGTACGGCTACCTGTTTGTGCAGATGTTCATCAAGAAGTAATCTCTCCCGGGTCTGTCCGGGAATGAGCACCGGCGAAAGCGGCAGGCGGAAAGGAATGCAGCCGTTGAATATACAACCGGGTAAAGATTAGTATTTTCGGGCGCATATTTTCACCGGCGCAGGACAAAATAAACCTCGGAGGTGGAATAAATGGGCAAAGACAAGCAGAAAAACTGCGAGAACGAAGCTAACAAGCAGAACAACAACAAGAACAAGAACGCTCAGAACAATAAGGACGAGTAAAAACAGTTCATGGATGAACAAAGCAGGAACCCGAGGGTTCCTGTTTTTTTCTTGTCCTTTGAGGAAGGGCTTTTCCACATTATCCACAAGTTATCAACCGTTTATCTCCCCTGTTGATAACCCTATCTGGAAAGCGTGGAAAATATCGTGATTCACCCTGGCCATCGAGGGTAAAAATATAATATGAAATACAGGAAGGGGAGTTTCTTATGCAATTCATCATCAGTAAAAAGAATGCCAATGTATCGGACAAAGTGATTGAAAAGGCCAAAAAGAAGATCGGCAAGTTCGATAAGTTCTTCAGGCCTGAAACAGAGGCTCACCTGACGTTCAGCATAGAAAAGGAGCGCTGCATCTTCGAGGTTACCATTTACGCCAAGGGGACCATTATCCGCGCGGAAGAATCCACAGATGACATGTATGCATCCATCGATCTGGCTGTGGAAAAACTGGAAAGGCAGATCCGCAAGCACAAGACCAGACTGGGCAAAAAGATTCGTCAGGAAGCCATGGTTCCTGAGAATTACGATATCGCCGAGGCCATTGAGGAAGACGACGATTTTAAGGTGGTAAAGACGAAACGCTTCCCGCTCAAACCCATGTCGCTTGAGGAAGCCATTCTCCAGATGAAGTTGCTGGGACACAGCTTTTTCGTCTTTACCAACGCCGAAACCGAAAAGGTTAATGTGGTGTACAGCAGGAAGGACGGGAAATACGGTCTTTTGGAACCCGAGGAATAAAAAACCGCATACGGTTTTCGGGATTTCTGGTATATGTTTGCCCCCTTCATGATAGGATATATCATGAAGAGAGGTGTTCAGGATGGCATTTAAAAAAGGGATGTTAACCGAGAGCGATATCAGGGTAATAGAGACCTACTCGAAAAAGAATCTTTCGGATTCGATCCAGGAGGCGGAACCGGCGGCAAATGCCCACCACCAGACGAATCCGAAAGATCCTTCCGAAAAAACCTGAGAACAAACGTTGCCTGCCATGGATGAAAACGCTAAATCTTTCTGTTTAATTCTTTGAAGATATGGTATTTATATTTATGATGCAACGTTCTTGTTCCTCCTATTATATATTGATTAAGTTCAGTTAATTTGAACTGGGGGCACGAGTTTTGGAATCATTTCATTCATCTGTTAACAGTGCTCTTTTTTTGTCGCATATGAACAAGAACGGCTGTCTGGAAGGAGAAAGCGTATGCACTTGAGGGATTGTGCCGGTGGCGTGGTTTTCCATGAGGAAAGCGTATTCCTCCTGAAAAACGAGAAAAACGAGTGGGTCATGCCAAAAGGTCTTATCAAAAATAATGAAGATCCCGAGGAAGCGGCCCTGCGCAGGGTTTTTGAAGAAACCGGCATAAAGGCTGAGATCATCGAACAGGCCGGCAGGACCTATTACGAGTTTTATTCCATTACCAGGCAGATGCCTGTATGCAACAGGATTGCCTGGTATGTGATGAAGACCGATTCGGAAGAATTCCGGATAGCGGAAAGCGAGAAATATGCCGAGGCCGGTTTTTTCCCGGTCCTTGACGCGATTGATCGGATTACATACAGCCAGGACAAATCCCTACTCATCCAGTCCTACAAGAAATATTGCCAGAAAACAGGTAGGGAACCCCGATATTAACCCCTTCCGGTTCCGAATCTTGTAATATGCCCGCATAATCTGATACAATCATGGATGGCTTTGAGTCATCTTTTTTTTGTGCTATCCGGAAAAGACAAAAGAAGAGGCGCAGGAGGCAGAAGCGCAATCAACCGGCCAGGGGATGAGGATGCAGAAGGAATACAGGACAGTCTACCAGGAAGCGACTTTTATCTATGAAGAAAAGCGGTCGCGCTTCATTGCCAGGGTGCTCCCGGTACGGACAGAGGAAGAGGCTATCGGTTTCATCAACCGGGTGCGATCCGAAAGCAGGGATGCCACCCATCACTGCTATGCCTACTATATCGAAGGGGACACCACCTACCAGCGCTACAGCGATGACGGGGAACCTGCCGGAACGGCGGGTATCCCAATCCTTGAGGTGATAAAAAAAAGACAACTGGTCAACATCGTCATCGTTGTCGTGCGTTATTTCGGCGGTATTCTGCTTGGCGCCGGCGGGCTTGTCAGGGCATATGGCAAGGCTGCAGCGGGCGGTGTCCTGGAAGCCCGTGAGATCAGGGTGAAGTCTTGTGTTGAGGCAAAAATTTACGTAGAATATCACTTGTCCGGCAAACTGCAGAACATGCTGCTAAGCGAGGGCTTCATTCTCGGCGGCACGGAATATTCCGATCGTGTCACTTTCAAGGTGCTGATCGACGAAAACCAGAAAGGCAATCTGGAAGAGAAAGTAAGCGAGATCACAGGCGGAAAGGCCTGTATAGCCTATTGCGGGCATAAACTGATCAAGATGGATGAATCAAACCATATATTGGAGATCTCTTAATTGTCTTAAATAAGGAGTGAAGTTATGGCGGGACATTCAAAATGGGCGAATATCAAGCATAAGAAGAGCAAAACCGATGCCCAGAAGGGCAAGCTGTTCACCAAGATCGGCAGGGAGATTGCCATTGCCGTCCGGAACGGTGGTCCTGATCCGGTTTCAAACTCCAGGCTGAGGGATGTCATTGCCAAGGCAAAATCCTGCAACATGCCCAACGAGTCCATTCAGAGAAGCATCAAGAAGGCTGCCGGAGAAGGGGATACCACCAATTACGAGGCCATCACCTACGAGGGCTACGGACCTTCCGGGGTTGCCGTGATTGTAGAAGCCCTTACGGACAACAGGAACCGTACGGCAGGAGATATCCGCCACCTGTTCGACAAGTTTGGTGGAAATATGGGCGCTACCGGCTGCGTCAGCTTCATGTTTGAGCAGAAGGGGCAGATCATCATCGAGAGGGGCGACAAGGACGAGGATGAAGTGATGATGATCGCGCTGGACGCGGGAGCGTCTGATTTCCAGGCCGATGAGGAATACTTTGAGATATTGACCGAACCCAATGATTTTACCGCGGTAAGGGAGAAGCTGGAAGCCGCCGGTTTCAGGTTTGAGTCTGCGGAGCTGACCATGATCCCGCAGACATATACCAAGCTGACCAATCCGGAAGACATCGAAAAGATGGAAAAGCTTCTGGAGCGGCTTGAAGATCATGATGACGTACAGAATATATGGCATAACTGGGAACAGGAATGAGGAGAGATACCCATGCTGATCGAAGCGAAGAGCGGACTGCGCCTTGATGCCAACCAGATTCAGAAAATACTGCCCCACCGTTATCCTTTTCTGCTGCTGGACAGGATCACCGATATTCAGCTTCCCAGGGAGGACGCCACGCAAATCGAGCCCGGCATGAAGGTTTTTGGCATAAAGAATGTCACCGCCAACGAACCTTTTTTTCCCGGGCATTTTCCGGGAAACCCCATCATGCCCGGCGTCCTGATTGTTGAGGCCCTGGCCCAATGCGCCTGCTGCGGCGGCCTCATCCTGAAGGATAACATCGGAAAACTGGGGATATTTACAGGCATTGAGGACATGAAATTCAGAAAGCAGGTAACGCCCGGCGATGTGCTGGAGCTTGCCGTTGAATTCATGACGTTCAAGCACGGGATGGGCAAAGCGCGCGCTGTTGCCACTGTGGATGGGGCAGTTGCCGCGGAAGGAATCATCAAGTTTGCCATGGTCACCCCGGAATAAGCCGGGAAGCGATGCCCATGGCGGAAGGAAATCTGTATGGCGATTTACGCACTATCCGATCTCCATTTGTCCTTTGGGACGGACAAGCCCATGGATATATTCGGAGACATCTGGAAAAATCATGCGCAAAGGATCAGGGAAAACTGGATCCAGGTTGTCGGAGAGGATGATGTTGTCCTGATACCGGGCGACATATCCTGGGCTATCAGCCTGGATGAGGCTGTGCCGGATTTCCGCTTTATCGAATCGCTTCCGGGAACCAAGATCATCTCCAAGGGCAACCACGACTACTGGTGGAGCACGAAGCGCAAGTTCCAGGCCTACCTGGAGACCCATGGGTTTAAAACCATCCGCATGCTGCACAATAACGCTTTTCGGATTGGCGATTTTGCCGTCTGCGGTACAAGGGGCTGGAATGACCCGGGGGATCCGGATTTCACGGAAGAGGACCGAAAGATTTTTCGCAGGGAGCTGGATCGGCTGCGTTTATCCCTGGAGGAGGGCAGACGGCTGGGAGGCGAAATCATTGCCATGCTGCACTATCCGCCCTTTGATGCCGAGCACAGGATGAATGATTTTGGCGCCTTAATGAAAGAGTATGGTGTGGGCATATGCATCTATGGGCATATCCATGGCCGGGGGGATGCTGTCTGGAAGAATGAATTGGCGGACGGAATAAGGTTTTCGCTGGTATCTGCCGATTTCCTGTCGTTTACGCCCATACGGATTGTATAGCATGGAATTTGAAGAAAAGGTTTCCCGCAGGATAAACCTGTGATATAATATAGTGGTTTATTCACTGAACTGCCAAGGAAATTCATTACAGGAGGATATGAAATAGAATGAACGTGAAGATTGAAAAACCCGAAAAAAATGTCGTCAAATTGGAGATTACCGTTGACAGCCAGGTGTTTGACGAATGCATGGACAAGGCATTCATGCGGAATAAATCCAGGTTCAATGTTCCCGGTTTCCGCAAGGGCAAGGCGCCCCGCAGCCTGGTGGAGCGTTACTACGGCGAGCAGGTCCTCTATGAGGATGCCATCAATTTTGCCGCCGGGGATGCCTACAACAAGGCGATAGACGAGCATGACCTGGAACCCGTGGACAGACCTGAAATCGATATTATCCAGATCGGCAGCGGAAAGGACTTCATTTTCACCGCTACCGTCACTGTCAAGCCCGAAGTGGAACTCGGCCAGTACAAAGGGCTTGAGGTACAGAAGGAAGAAGTAAAGGTTACCGAAGAAGATGTCAATGCCGAGCTCAACAGGATCGCCGAGCGCAACGCGAAGCTCGTTTCAGTTGAAGACAGGCCGGTCCAGAGCGGCGACATGGTGAACATAGATTATGAAGGAAGCATTGACGGTGTGGCCTTCGAGGGCGGCTCCGCCAAGGGCTATAACCTGGTGATCGGGTCCAATACCTTCATCCCGGGCTTTGAAGATCAATTGATCGGGTTTAACCTGAATGACGAAAAGGACATTCAGGTCAAATTCCCCGAGGACTATCACAATAAGGACCTGGCCGGCAAGGATGCCACCTTCCGGGTGAAGGTCAACGAAATCAAGGTGAAGCAGCTGCCCGAGATCAATGACGAATTTGCTGGTGACGTCAGCGAATTCGACACCCTTGAAGAATTCAGGCAGGATCTGATGAAAAAGCTGACTCAGAAAGCCCAGGAAGCCGCCGACAGGAAGTTTGAGGACGAGGTTGTCAAAAAGGCTACCGACAATGCCACATGCGACATTCCGGATGTCATGGTGGAAAGGCGACTTGACGAGATGATGCGGCAGTTTGACATGACGCTTCGCTACCAGGGCCTCGACCTCCAGACCTATCTGCAGATCATGGGCATGGATGCGGCGAAATTCCGCAGCGAATACCGTGAGTCCGCCCTGAGGGATGTCAAGACCCAGCTGGTGATTGAAAAGATTGCGGAAACCGAGGGCATTGACGCAACTGCCGAAGAGTTTGCGGAAGAGGTTGCGAAGATGGCTGAGCGGTATAAGCAGCCGGTCGAGGAAATGAAGAAACATTTGCATGAGGAAGATATAGAATATATTAAGAATTCCATCATCAACAGGAAGACCGTTGCCATGCTGGTTGAAAACGCGAAGGCATAACTTGGGAAATCGGTTTAAAGTCCTGCCAAAGTGGAATTATATTATCAAATGCAGGCGAAAGGAGGCATGCACATGTCATTGGTTCCTATCGTGGTTGAGCAAAGCAGCAGGGGTGAAAGATCCTACGATATATATTCCAGGTTGTTAAAAGACAGAATCATCCTTCTGAGCGACGAGATCAACGACACGACGGCCAGCCTGGTTGTGGCGCAGATGCTGTTCCTGGCGGCCGAGGATCCGGATAAGGATATTCAGCTCTACATCAACAGCCCCGGTGGTTCCATCACGGCAGGCATGGCCATCTACGATACCATGCAGCATGTCAGGCCGGATGTTTCCACCATCTGCGTTGGAATGGCCGCCAGTATGGGGGCATTTCTGCTGGCCTCCGGTGCAAAGGGCAAACGCTTTGCGCTTCCCAACAGTACCATCATGATCCACCAGCCCATAGGCGGTGCCAGGGGTCAGGCCACCGACATCAAGATTCATGCCGAATGGATCCTCAAGATGAAGAATCGTCTGAACAAGATCCTTGCGGAAAAAACGGGCCAGCCCCTTTCAAAGATTGAGATAGACGTGGAAAGGGATTACTTCATGGATGCCTACGAGGCGAAGGAATATGGTCTGGTAGATCAGGTGATGGAACGACGGGAAGCGGGGTGATAAGCCATGGCACGATATGATGATAAAAAGCAGGTGAAATGCTCATTCTGCGGCAAGACGCAGGATCAGGTAAACCGTATCGTTGCCGGCCCCGGCGTTTACATTTGCAATGAGTGCATCGAGCTGTGCTCCGAGATCATTGAAGAGGAATACGAAGACGCACGCGTGGAGCAGCAGCTCGACGAGGTGCTCAAGCCCCATGAGATCAAGCGGATTCTGGACGAATATGTCATCGGTCAGGAGAAACCCAAGCGAACCCTGGCCGTCGCGGTCTACAATCACTACAAGAGGATAAGGGCGGAATACAGCCGCAATGATGTGGAACTCCAGAAAAGCAATATCCTGCTGATCGGTCCTACCGGATGCGGCAAGACCTATCTGGCCCAGACCCTGGCGAAGATCCTGAACGTGCCGTTTGCTATTGCGGATGCCACATCCCTGACAGAGGCCGGTTATGTGGGCGAGGATGTTGAGAACATCCTGCTGAAGCTGATTCAGGCCGCCGACTATGACATTGAGCGGGCTGAGAAGGGCATCATCTATATCGATGAGGTTGACAAGATTGCCAGGAAGTCCGACAATCCCTCCATCACAAGGGATGTCAGCGGCGAGGGCGTCCAACAGGCCTTGCTGAAGATCCTGGAAGGCACCATTGCTTCCGTTCCGCCCCAGGGCGGCCGCAAACATCCCCACCAGGAGTTTATTCAGATCGATACCACCAATATTCTTTTCATCTGCGGTGGTGCCTTTGACGGTCTGGACAAGATCATCCAGAAAAGGATCGGCCAGAAGACACTGGGTTTTGGTGCCGAGCTGGAGAACCGATCCACGAAGGATACGGGCGATATTCTCGAGAAAGTGACACCGCAGGATTTGCTGAAATACGGATTGATCCCCGAGTTTATCGGAAGGCTGCCTGTTACGGTTGCCTTAAGTCCGCTGGACAAGAAGGCCCTGATGGATATCCTCACAAAGCCCAGAAATGCGCTGGTTAAGCAATACCAGAAGCTGTTCGAGATGGACGGCGTGGAACTGGAAGTGGAGGAGGGCGCACTGGAAGCCATTGCTGACCGAGCCCTTGAACGCAAGATCGGTGCGAGGGGCCTGAGGGCCATCTTTGAGGAGATCATGCTGGATGTCATGTACGACATTCCCTCCAGGGACAATGTGCAGAAATGCATCATCGACAGGGATACCGTGGTCAGCAACACGAGCCCGAAATTGATATTGGGAGAGCAGAAAAAGGCGCTCCCCGCCATCAAAAAGAAAAAGAGAAGCGAGATCGATTCGGCATCATGAACTTTAAAAGCCGCCCAAAACAGGGCGGCTTTTTTGAATCCCGTTTTGGTATTGCGGACGCAGCGCAGTGACAGGACTTTACGGGACCCGGGGATTGCCGCGCTCCGCTGATGCTGCGCTCGCAATGACACCTGCATGGGAAGGGAGCCTGTAAAGCTGAGGTCGCATTGCGATAAGGCGCCAAAACGGCCTGCGAGAATGGGAAAAGGGCGGCTGCTGTTTGAGCGCAGCGAGTTCAGCCGCCCCCCATTCGAGCAGCTGCTGTTTTGCAGCCGTGCAGCACAGCGACCGGGTTTTACAGGCTCTCTTCACGCTGAGAAAGGCACACGAATGCTGAACCGGCGGTGTGCGGCAATCACTGCACCGGTGCATGCCTTTACATATCAAACAGATGTTTGCTAAAATGTTGTCAGTCAGGCCAAATACTTACGAGGAGCGGAATATGCCAGAGAAACGGAAGCAGAATTACGGAAATGACAGCATCACTGCTTTGAAAGGTGCGGACCGCGTCCGGCTGAGACCCTCGGTCATCTTTGGTTCGGATGGCCTGGAGGGCTGTGAGCATTCCTTTTTTGAGATCCTCTCCAATTCCATCGACGAAGCCAGGGAAGGCTACGGCAAGCTGATCCGGGTAATACGGCATAAGGATTGCAGCATTACCGTGGAGGATCAGGGGCGCGGCATTCCCCTGGATTACAACCCGAAGGAGCAGCGCTACAACTGGGAACTGGTCTACTGTGAACTCTACGCCGGCGGAAAGTACATGAACAATACCGGCGAGAACTATGAGTTTGCACTGGGGCTCAACGGCCTCGGTGCCTGTGCCACCCAGTACAGCTCGGAATACATGGATGTCACGGTCTTCCGGGATGGTTATAAATACGAGCTCCATTTCGAAAAGGGCAACAACATCGGTGGACTTAAAAAAGAAAAATGCGATTATGCGCATACGGGAACCATCCAGAAATGGAAACCCGACCGGGAAGTTTTCACCGATATCAACATCCCCCTGGAGCATTTCAGGGATATCCTGAAAAGGCAGGCCGTGGTCAATGCCGGGCTGGTTTTTGAGCTTATCGATGAGGAAAGCGGATCCACCGAGACCTTCTGCTATGAGAACGGCATTATCGATTATGTGAATGAGCTGGGCCAGGGCAGGAACCTGACCCAGGTGCGATTCTTCGAGGGCTTTGCCAAGGGCCGCGACAGGGAGGACAAGCCCGAATACAAGGTCAGGATGCAGGTGGCCTTCTGCTTTAACAATGAGTGCAGCCGAATTGAGTATTATCATAACTCCAGCTGGCTTGAACACGGCGGCGCGCCCGACAAAGCCGTGAGAGCCGCCTTTGTCCAGGAACTGGACAAGTATCTGAGGAACAACAACAAGTACAATAAAAACGAGAGCAAGATCACTTTTTCCGATATTGAAGACAGCCTCATCCTCATCACCAATACCTTCTCCACCATAACCAGCTATGAGAACCAGACCAAAAAGGCCATCAACAACCGGTTCATTCAGGAAGCTCTCACCGAATTTCTCAAGCAGCAGCTGGAGATCTATCTGATCGAGAACAAGGACGAGGCGGAGAAAATAGCCGCACAGATCCTGATCAACAAACGGAGCCGCGAGACGGCGGAACGGGCCAGGATCGATGTGAAGAAGAAGTTGACCGGTTCGCTGGACGTATCGGCCAGGGTCAAGAAGTTCGTGGACTGCCGGAGCAAGGACGTGAGCAGGCGGGAGCTCTATATCGTGGAAGGCGATTCCGCCCTCGGCGCCTGTAAGATGGCGCGGGACAGCGAGTTCCAGGCCATCATGCCTGTCCGCGGCAAGATACTGAATTGTCTGAAGGCGGAATACGACAGCATCTTCAAGAGCGAGATCATCGTGGACCTGATCAAGGTCCTGGGGTGCGGTGTGGAGATAAAAACCCGCCACAACAAGGATTTGAGCACCTTCAATATCGACAATCTGAAATGGAACAAGATCATCATCTGCACCGATGCGGATGTTGACGGCTTCCAGATCCGGACCCTGCTTTTGGCCATGATCTACCGGCTGATCCCCTCGCTGATCGAGGCGGGAAAGGTTTATATCGCCGAGAGCCCGCTCTTTGAGATCAGCACGAAGGACGGCACCTGGTTCGCCTATTCCGAAAGGGAGAAGGCCCAGATCCTGAAAAATCTGAAGACCCAGAATGTTGTCATTCAGCGCTCCAAGGGTCTCGGCGAAAATGATCCCGACATGATGTGGCAAACCACCATGAACCCGGAAAGCAGGCGCCTGATCAAGGTGACTCCCGATGATGCCGAGGAGACCCGGAAGTATTTCAACCTGCTTCTGGGGGATGACCTCCAGGGCCGTAAGGAATATATCGCCGAGCATGGGCATGAGTATATGGATGCTATTGATGTGAGCTGATAGGATGTGGGAGAATCTGCTTTGTGAGATTGCCACGCCCTGCTTCGCGTGGCTCGCAATGACAGTGCGGGTGTGGCGATGTGAGTATTTTAGATTGCCGCGCTCCACTTCGTTTCGCTCGCAATGACAGCATCAGTGTTATCACGCGGGTCTTTTCTCATGCCATTGCGAGGAGGCAACAGCCGACGAAGCAATCTATGTTACTTGCGGAGTTGCTCTTAAGGAGCTAAAGATTACCGTGCTCGATTTGCCCGCTCGCAATGGCAGTTCGGGTGTGGCGTTGCGGTATTCAGCCGCCCCTCATTCGACCAGCTGATGTTTTGCAGCCGTGCAGCACAGCGACCGGGCTTTACGGGATCGCGTGGATATTGCGGTATTGCGACAGAAAAATCGATTCCATTATCAATTGGTGAAGGGGAACTTGTAACATGCTGGACAATTATACCGAACAGCCCATTATACACACGCTGAAAACCAATTACATGCCCTATGCCATGAGCGTCATCGTTTCCCGCGCCATCCCCGAAATCGATGGCCTGAAGCCCTCCCACAGAAAACTCCTGTACACCATGTACAAGATGGGCCTTCTGAAGGGAAACAAGACCAAGTCGGCCAACGTGGTGGGACAGACCATGAAACTCAACCCCCACGGGGACATGGCCATCTATGAGACGCTGGTGCGCCTGACCACGGGCAACATGGCCCTGCTGCATCCCCTCGTGGAGTCCAAGGGTAATTTCGGGCGCGTTTATTCACGGGACATGAAATATGCCGCACCCAGGTATACCGAGGTGAAACTGGCCGATATAGCCGAAGCCTTCTTCCGGGATATCGACAAGGAAACCGTCGATTTTGTGGACAACTACGACGGTACCATGAAGGAGCCCGTGCTGCTTCCGGTTGCCTTTCCCAATATCCTGGTCAATCCCAATCAGGGCATTGCCGTCGGCATGGCCAGCAACATCTGCAGCTTCAACCTGAGGGAGGTCTGCGAGGCGACCATCGCCTATATCCAAAAGGACCAGGTGAACCTGCTGGATTATCTCAAGGCGCCGGATTTTCCCACGGGCGGCCAGATCCTGGTCAATCACGATGAGCTGGCCAAAATCTATCAGACCGGAAAGGGTTCCTTCAAGATCCGGGCCCGGTATCGCTTCGACAGGAAAAACAGCTGTATTGAAGTCTACGAGATACCCTATACCACCACGTCCGAAGCCATCATCGAAAGCATTGCCGGGATCATCAAGAGCGGCAAGATCAAGGACATCGTCGATGTCCGCGACGAGACCGATCTGGACGGTTTGTGCATCGCCATTGATATCAAGCGGAACGCCGATCCCGATGAGATCATGAACAAGCTTTTCCGCCTGACCACACTGCAGGACAGCTTCAACTGCAACTTCAACATCCTGGTGGACCAAAAACCCATGGTCCTGGGCATTGAAGGCATACTGGACCATTGGATACAGTTCAGGATGAACTGCATCCGGCGCAGGTGCCAGTTTGATATCCGGAAGAAAACCCAGCGCCTCCACCTCCTGACCGGTCTTGCCAAAATCCTGCTGGATATCGATAAGGCCATTGCCATCATCCGCGGCACCGAAAAGGATGAGCAGGTTGTTCCCAACCTGATGAAGGGATTCGGGATCGACAGGGAGCAGGCCGAGTTCATTGCCGAGATCAAGCTGAGAAACCTGAACAGGGAATACATCCTGAGGCAAACCGCGGATATCGAAAAACTCAAAAAAGAGATCGAGGACTTGAAGGACATTGTCGCCCATGACGCGCGCGTCCTTGGGATCATCTGCGATGAACTGCGCGAGATTGCAAAGACCTATGGCGCGGACAGAAAGAGCGAGATTGTCTTTGATCATGAAGTGGAGCACATCACGGAAGACAAACTCATAGAAGACTATAACGTGCGCCTGTTCCTGACCCGGGAGGGGTATATCAAGAAAATACCACTGGTTTCCCTGCGTTCATCCGGCGATCAGAAGCTGAAGGAAGAGGATGCCATCATCATGGAGGCGGAGACCCGGAACAAGGCCGATCTGCTCCTGTTCTCAAACAAGGCGGTCGTCTACAAGATGAAGGTTCATGAGCTTGCCGACAGCAAGGCCAGCATGCTGGGGGATTACCTGCCCAATATCCTCGGCCTGGACCCGGATGAGAGGATCATCTGCATGCAGGCCACCGACGATTATTCCGGGTACCTGCTCTTTGCCTTTGAAAACGGGAAAGTGGCAAAAATCCCCCTTTCCAGCTATGCCACAAAACTGAACCGGAGGAAGCTGGCCAATGCCTACAGCCAGCTTTCACCCCTGGTATGCATCCGCTATATTGCCGAGGATCAGGATTTTGCGGCGCTGAGCAGCATCGACAAGCTGCTGGTATTCCATACCTCCGAGATCAACCCCAAATCCACAAGGGATTCCCAGGGCGTGCAGGTGCTCAAGTCCAAGAAAGGCAGCACGCTGGTGTGGATAAAGCCTCTGAGCGAGCTGAACCTTTCCGATCCGGAGTATTACAGGGCGAAGGTGCCGGCCATCGGTTGCTATCTGAAGGATGAGGACAAGGAGGACGGGCAGGTCAACCTCTTTGGCATCTGATCTGGATCAATCAGACTTTTCTTACTGAATCCTGTATAGGATAGATGAAACAGGAGGTGCGCCCATGGACGATATGGTCCAGATCAAAAAGTGTCTGGCCGGAGACGGAGAGGCCTTTGAAGTTCTGGTAACCAGGTACAAGAATCTGGTTTATGGGATCGCACTGAACCTTTTGCACAATAAGGATGAAGCGGCGGATGTGACCCAGGAGGTGTTTCTGAAGGTCTGGGCCAATCTGAAACGCTATAATCCTGAATACAGCTTCAAGGCATGGATTGCCAGAATAACCGTCAACCACTGCATCAACCTGAATCAGAAAACCAGGCGTGCGGCAGCTGCGGCATGGGATGAAGAGGTTGTCTGCCGTATAGCGGCCGACAAAGGACTTCCCGAGGAGGAACTGCTTGCGAAGGAAAAGCAGGACAGGGTCAGGAGCGCCATTGAATCCCTGCCGGAAATGTACAGACTGGTGGTAATCCTGTTTCATCAGCAATCGCTGTCCTATGATGAAATATGCCAGGTAACCGGATATCCGCTGAGTATTGTCAAAAACCGCCTGTATCGAGCGAGGAAAATGCTGTGCGAAAAGTTGAGCGCCTATCATGGAAGGGAAGCGGAAAGGAGGAGGGCTTATGGGCTGCAGGAAGGCATGGGAGCTGCTGATGCGCCGCATGGACGGTGAGATCGACAGGCAGAACCTGCGCTATCTGGAGAATCATCTGATGATTTGCCCGGAGTGCCGGGAAAAGCATGATTCGCTCAGCGCTGTGCTGATGGAGCTGGACAGGACAAAGCCCGCTGCTCCGGAATCAACCGAACGAAAGGTCATGGAAAAGATCCGCAGCGTTCGGCGCAGGGAAACACCCCTCTTCCTTCCGTACGTGGTTCCGGCTGCTGCCCTGCTGACGGGCATATTGGTTTTCCTGTTTTATGAATACGCCATGGACGGACCCATGGCCATGATCAACAAGGCTGCGCAGACCCTGACCATCTTCTACGGGGCTTACCAGTCGGTCGCCGCCTTTTCGCGTTTCCTGTTTGGCAGCGTTTATCTGAACGGTGTCCTCATCATGACCGGTTTGGCATTGCTGGGGGGAATCCTTGCTTTTTTGCACGGCCAACGGGTGAAAAGGGGAGTTAGCAAATACTGGAGGTCAGTAAAATGAAAAAAAGGCATATCGGAATGATAGCTGCATGGCTGCTGATCTTTATTATGACAGGTGCGGTCATCGTGCTGGCGGACGAGAACAATCCCACTGTCAGTGCCGGAGAAATCCTCGATCATGATTTTATCGTGGAAGGTTATTCGGTTACCAACGACGGCACCATCAGGGGCGATTTGCTGTCCTTTTCGCAAAGGCTGACCGTAAGGGGATACGTTGAAGGCGATATCATCGCTTTTGCCCCGGATATCTTTATCGGCGGGGAAGTGGGCGGCAGCCTGAGGCTGGCCGGTTCCAGCATCATCGTTGCATCGCGGGTTGCCAGGAATGTCATGCTGATAGGATCCGGTCTGGTGCTGGACAAAGGTTCTGTCGTGCTCAAAAACGCCTACCTCATGGGTGATACCGTCAAGAGCCTGGGAACGGTGGAGGGCACGATAACCATCTATGGCACCGATGTGACCCTTGGCGGCGTCTATAATGGCGATGTGACCGTTCATATGCTGGGAGAGAGAGCCAGCCTGAACATCCTGCAGGATACGGTGATCAACGGGAAACTGACCTATATTGGGGCTAATGCGTTTACCCCGCCAAGTTATGCCCGGGTGAAGGACTATGAATATATCAAGGTAAGCCCGTCCGAGAGTTCGTCAAGGATGGATGTGATGGCTGTCGTCAAAAGGCTCGCCACCCTGACGGTCTACTATCTGTTCGCTCTTCTCCTGTTCAGGTTATTTCCCAGGTTTTTTGTCCGATCGGGAGACTTTATTGCCAAAAGTCCCCTCGCAACCGCCGGGGTCGGCATGGCCACCCTGGGCACCTTTGTAGGCGGACTGCTCATATTGCTGATCCTTATCCTGTTGGTCATGACCATCCTTGATAAATCCATCCTCGGTTTCACCGGACTGGTATTCCTTTTCTTCGGACTGATGACCATTCTGTTCGCGGATCTTCCGGTTTCGTTATGGCTTGGCGGAAAAATTGCCGGAAAAACCGACAGCGTTCCTGCAAGGCTTGCGGCAGGACTTGTCACCATCCAGGCGGCCAAGCTGATTTTAAAACTGCTGGGCGGCCTTCCGTCGGTGGGCCCGGTTTTCAGCGCATTGGGCTTTATGGTCAACGCGGCCGTCTGGCTCCTGGGTACCGGTGCCATTGTGAAAACGCTGTTTTCCATGCTGAAGGCGGCCAATCGGCAGGCGGACGCGGAAGCGGAAGATTTCAGTTTATCCGATTAATGATGTCGGGCGGGTTTTCCCGCCTTTTTGTTTTTGCTCTGTACAAATGGGACATCTTCTGATATGTTTGTTTTAGACAGAATGCTTCAAAAATCTGTAAGAGGCGAAAGATGGATAACAGGTTTTCTTCAATCCTTAAGCGTGCGCTCAGGGTAACTGCCGACTACGTCACGGCATTCATCCTTTTCTGTGTGTTATCAGCCAGCGTTTTTGGACTGGTAAGGACGGAAACTCCGGTTTTCATCCCGTGGATTTCCTTTGCCACGTTCCTGATCCTGTTCGGTCTGGTCTATGTAGACATGCGCAATATCGGGTTCAAGGAAAACAGGCCCCAGTATAACCTCAATCCTTCCAGATTCAAGGGGCTGCTTTATGGCGCCATCGGGATCGTGCCGGTTTTGCTTGTCCAAATGGCTGTTCTGGCCGTGAATGTCCCTGAGGGGTTTGAAGGCCTCAAGCGGCGCATATTCCAGCTGATATCCGGGCCGCTGTACTGGATAGCCAAGATCCTTGGCAATGAGGCCTGGCATTACAGCGTAACGTTGGTTTCCATCATTGTCATGGCGTTTCTGGGGTATCTTGCGGGGCATCGCAAGTTCTACCTGACGACCTGGGTAAAAACGACGCTGGGTACCGGAAAGGACAGAAGCGCATAGGCTGGACGCACGTTTTTGTGATATGGCCAACCTGTCCCTGAATATGTTATTACAAACAAAAAGACAGGGACGGGGTATGTATGATATTGCTGATAAAGAGAAGAAATGCGGTTCTTGTTTTGCTGATACTGTTTCTCTCCATCGCCATCTTCAGCCTGGACGGTTCCGGTGACCCGCTGGCACTGGCGGCTAACAACCAGTACAAGGCGATGGTGATCCTGGATCCCGGGCACGGAGGGGAGGATCCGGGTGCGGTCAGCAACTATTCGGGCATAGCGGAAAAAGATATCAACCTGAGAATCGCTTTAATGCTCAAAGAGTATCTTGAGGCGGACAATTACCGCGTCATCATGACGCGCGAAGAGGATGTTCTCAACTATAAGCCTGGCACAAAGAACATCACCGAGAAGAGAAGACAGGATCTGACCGCCAGAAGAAAGCTCATCGACAGCTCGGGCGCGGATATTGTTGTCAGTATTCATCTGAACAAGTTTGAGGAACCCCAGTACTATGGCGCCCAGACCTTCTATCCGCCCGGATCGGCGGAAAGCGAGCGTCTGGCTGTATGCGTGCAGAACGCCCTGAGGGAAAACGTGGATCCATCCAATAACCGCAAAGCGCTGGTCAAAAAGGAGCGCATTGTCATCCTCAGGGATCTGGTGGTACCCACGGTTCTTGTAGAATGCGGTTTCCTGTCCAATTCCCAGGAGGAAGCGCTGTTGAGGACGGTGGATTACCAGGAAAAGATTGCCAGGGCGATCAAGAAGGGGATAGACGATTACTTCGCCGAGTAGGACGCGCGCTTAATCCGGATGGTGCGCTGCTTCGTCCATGCTCAACAACGTGGCCCGGTCGGCCGATATACATATGAACAGTTTTGCTGCATGGGCAAGATACTTCGATAGATGGAGTGTGTGGATATGTATCTGGAAGAGTACAGTCTTTACGCTGTGCCTGCCATACTGGTCACGGGAGCGGTAACCTGGATTTACCTCAGGATGAAGGGACGGGCTGAAAAAAGCAATGTCCGGGCCCTGATATTCAGCACGGCTGTTGCCATCTTCATTGCGCTGCTGGTGCCCGCCATCGCGAGGCTTTATTATCACGAAACCGGCCTTCCGGCAATGGCATCGGCAGCTGCGGCATTTGTTTCACTCGTTCTGCTGGCCGCTGCGGCCTATGTCCTTGGTACCAGACTTTTAAAAATGAAAACGCAATCGGCAGAATTGAGAGAGTCTTTCGGGTACGCCGGGGAGGAAGCGGCCGCAGCTCAGGAAGAGGGCGCGGCTTCTCCGGAAGAACAGCAGGAAGAGGCGTCTAAGACAGAAAAGACGGGGGATGAAGAAGGTTCCGACAACCTGCCGCTGATGGATGACGCGGAGCGCCTTTGCGGCGCCGATGGCGCAGAAAGCCAGGAGAGCCCTGAAGACAGGGAAACAGAAGAAGTTGACACTTTGCAAAATATTGATAAAATTGGAGTTGAGGGCCATGTGCCTGTCCAGGAGAATCTTGATGAGCTGCTCCGGGCTGCCATGGACAGCAAGATGCGTGGGGACCTTCAGGAAGCCGTCTCCTGTTACCGCAGGGCATTGGTACATATTCAGGACAAGGAACTTATGACCATGGTCATTCTGGACCTGTGCGGTCTGGCGAAATTAATGAAAAATACGCGGCTGGTGCGGGATATTCTGGATTCCGAACATGGAAAAATGCTGGATGATGCCATAAAGGGCGAAATCCTGGCCAATATCTGATAATTATGATTTTTTTGATTGAACTCACTGACTAATATTGTTATTATAATATTGTCCCAGTCTGTTCCGCCAGGAGGAACGGGATGCAATAAATCGTATAACCGCGTTAGGGGGTAGCTGAGGATGAAGACTACTCAGCAAATCATTGGTATGCCCGTCATCAGCATATCAGACGGAAATGAGATTGGCATGGTCAAAAATGTCATCATCAACGCTGCCAAGGGCACGGTGGATTTTTTTGTCATCGACAGCGGTGTCAGATCCCTGGCAGGTGGTGTCATTCCCGCCGGAAGGGTTCTTGGTATAGGCGAATATGCCCTGACCATTCAGGAGTCTGATGACATCAGTGATATTGTGAAGATACCCGCAGCGATTGAACTGCTTCAGAAGAACATTACGGTGAGCGGAACAAGGGTTCTCACAAAGAAAGGGACGCTTCTGGGCGAAACCGGCGACATCTATATCAACGAAAATGATCAAAGCTATCCTATTGTCGGCGTGGAATTCATCCCCAACAAACCCGATCTGAAGAGCGGTATTATTCCCAGAAGCAGCATTATCACATTCGGAAAGAACCTGCTGGTCGTCAACGACGACGTAACCGATACATTGCTGGATATTCCCGGTGATATTGACTCCCTGGCCGAGCAGCAAAAAAAAAATCAGGATATAACGGTACTCCGGCCTGAACCTGAACTTAAACCTGAACCGGAATCGGAGGCTGATGCATTCGGCGGTATCGATTTTTTCGCCGATGAGCCGGCCCGTGTGGAGTTTGCCGAGCCGGAAAAGCCTGAGAGTGTTTTCAATATACCGGAGATTCCTGCCGAAGAGCCGCAGGATGCCCTGTTCGGTTTTGACGGTGACAGGGACGGGTTCCATATCAGCCAGCCCGAACCTGAACTGCCCGATATACCCGAACCCGAGCCTGAACCTGATGAGTCACAGATGACTGCCGCGCAGCTTTTTGAATACAGGCAGAAGCAATACCTGCTTGGCAAGAAGGTTACCAAGACCATATACAGCCAGTCGGGAGACATCATCGCCCAGGTCGGCGACATCATTACGGAAAGCGTTATCGATGCGGCAAAACGCGAAGGCAAACTGATTGAACTGGTCATGAATTATGAATGATGAAAGCATCAAACGGGTCAGGTCCGCCTGACCCGTTATCATCTTCATTAATGCAATACTTTGTACCGGCGAGAAACGCCGGTCTTTTTTTGCACAGCGGTGCCCCGGCGAGGCCTGCCTGTTTCGACAAAATTTACAATGCTCCCTTTTAAATTTGTCAGTTTTTGCGTATAATTTTAATAAAGCATGGTTGTCTTTCTTCCATAACACGGAGGATTGTGTGCCATGCTCCGCGATTGTCGGTTGGGCCGAATCAATCGGCTGCCTGACAGGCACCCGCAATTTTGTGTTTGGGTTCTTGGTCCTCCGCGGATACCCGGGATTCCTGCCCTTTGCGGGACACGGTACGTGGTCTTGGATGGAGTGGTACAAATGAAAAAGCAAACAAGAAAACCGGCATGGATGCTTCTTATCCTGATTCAGGCCTTTATGGGGACGTGTGTCGGTCTTTCTGCGCTCTCGGGGTATGAAATACAAACCTTGCCTGACGCCACATACGTCAGCGATATCCATATCGGTGGTTTGAATTACCAGGAAGCCAGGGCCCGTCTTCAGGAATATAACGAGCTTCTCAAAAGCAAGGGCAGAATACAGATAGCCGTCAGCCAGGATCATTATGTCATTTCCTACGGGCAAATCAATGCCTGTCTGGATGTGGACAAAACACTGGACAATATATTCAGAGAAATCTCTGGAAATGCCTTGAAGAGCTTTATTGCAGGCAGCCGCACGCAATCGGCGTATGAGGCCGCGGTGCTCTTCAATGCCGGGAAGCTGGCTGCCGAAGCCGAGAAGTTTTTCAGCCAATACAACCGGGAACCTGTTCCCGACTCCTACAGGATAGAAAACGGCAACCTGGTATACTCTCCGGGAGCCGATGGCATCAGGGTGGATTATCAGGCCGTGGAAAAACGGCTCGGCGCCCACCTGCAATCCCTCAGCCAGGAGGTGCTGGCCATTGCTCCGGATGATCCGGAAATCTTCACGGCATATGCTCCTGAAACAGGCATCGGTGAAGCATTCAGGTTCATTGTTTCCAGCTCCGGCATTGCTCTGGGCGATACCGATCACGCCGAGGCTGAAGAATTGCTTGACGGGCTTTCCGGCCAACTCGTGCAACCGGGTGAGTGTCTCCAGTTGTCGCGCATGCTGGACCTGGAAAACCTGGCCCTGGAAGGCAGGCAGGATCTGATCAACCGGGCGGCCACAGCGGTCTATCAGGCCTTTATGCCGATAAAGGGCATAACGCCGGTAAACAGAAGACCTTCCGGAATCCCGGTTCCCTACTCTGATCCCGGCCTGGAAGCGGTGATAGAAGGGGAGAACGGCGATCTGATCCTTGAGAACGGAACAGGGCAATTCCTCATGCTCCTGTGTGAGATAATGGATAATAAGCTCCATTGCTATGTGGTTTCGCCGGAGAATATCCCCAGCGGCGTGCTCGTCGCGCTGAAAAAGAATGATGTGGAGCCTCCCGAGATTTACACGGTAAGTGCCGACCTGAAAAAGGGCGAGACCAGGATTGTCTCCGAAGGCCGGGAAGGTTTTACCGTGCAGGTGGAACGCATCATCGGGAACGACAGGGAAACGCTTTATACCGACGAATATGCACCTGTCAGCCGTGTCATCGAGACGGGTGAGAGCCCCCTTCGAAAAGGGAGCAAGTGATAGCCCGATTAAGCGGTTAAGGATAAGCAAAGGGACGACTGAATCTGCTTCTATCCTGAGGCATCATCGTCCCTTTCCTGTATTTTTCGCCCATCTTTATTTTGCAAAATTATGATTGCCGATCTTTACGACGATAGGCCGGCTCCAAATCCATTTGCTTGTGGCTGTTGCCGGGTTGTAGTAATAGATGCAGCCGTAGGTGGGATCCCATCCGTTCAGGGCGTCCCTTGCCGCCTTTATCGCCGTGGCGCTGGGTTCCAGGTTGATTTGACCGTCGGCGACAGCATCAAATGCCCCGGGCTGGTAGATGACACCCGCAATGCTGTTGGGGAAACGGCTGTCCTTGACCCTGTTCAGCACGACCGCTCCGACGGCCACCATGCCTTCATAGGGCTCCCCTCGCGCTTCCCCGTGGATGAGATGGGCCAGAAGATCCAGATTCTTGTCGGAAGGTGTGCTGGAGGTTGGAAAGATTCCCATGGCAGCCAGGGTTTGCTTGCCGGCGATCCCGTCTACCTTGAGGCCGTTTTTGGCCTGGAACCAACGGACGGCCCTGTAGGTCTGGTAGCCGTACTTTCCGTCTATCGGGCCGTTGTAATATCCCCAGTTTTTCAGTTTCCTCTGGATCTGGATAACCTCCTGTCCGCTGGACCCATAATAGGAGAGAGCGGCCCTGTGGTATTCCTGGATTTCCTGGGCCCGCATGGAGCCGGCAAGTCCGATAACGACGGTGATGAAGAAAACAAAACAGACCCATGCGTAGATTGCACGCTTTTCCATGAGTACCTCCCAATCAAGTATTCATGTTCAAGCATCTGCAATAGACAAAAAAATATGCATGGGCCTTGTCAGCGACCGGGGAAATTCAGATCAAGTCCGCTCAGGAAAATCAGTATCAGGACGGCGATCAGCAGCCTGTCATTGCAATAATTGTCTGTAAGCAGCAAGACGATGAGGACAAGGAGTATGATATCATCCTGCCTCAGATTCTTTAAAAATGAAGGCACGGACGCGTGCCCATGAAAGTCTGCCGTGCCGTATTTTGGCAGATTCTCAGGTGTATTGGGAAAGGGGATGGCGTTTAAACCCTTCTGCTCCACGATTCACTCACCCCTTGTTCCTGGTTGATTCCCCGGAGCGATGGCATTGATGATCGCCACGATTTTGAGCAGCTGTATGCAGGACGCACAGCTGGATTGCCTTGCCGGGCTGAGGAACGGCTGGATGGAGTTGAGCAGATTGATGCGCGAATCCGACACATGATTGAGCGATTCAATCATCTCCCGGGCCTTGGACAGGATGCCCAGGTTATCCCGCATGGCGCTTGCATTGAAGGTCTGGGCCACGGGGGAAGACGATTGTTCGGAACCGGTGCTTTCGGAAAATTCGTCGCCTGAACCGGAAGCGCCCTGTGTCGCCCCGAACATCTGGGCAATTTGCCTGATTGCCTTGTCCAGATCATCTGCCATGAATATCGCCTCCCGAAACTATTGGAGCATCTGTCTGATCCGCTGGGCTATGATAGCGCCGTCCGGACCCAGTACCTGAATCAGCTTTTGCAAATCCCTTTCAGTGATCGTTCCTTTCAGTTCATCAATGTTGATGCCCATTTGTCTCAGTCTGGCCGGCGTATATTCGCTCATCTTGGCCAGGATCTCATCCCTGTCGATATTGCCGAGTTTCCGTCTCAGTTCCTGGGGGCTTTCGGAACGGAGCATCTCCAGAGCCTTCTCAAGCTTTTTCTTCGCAATTCTTCCGTCAATTCTGTCAAACAAGCTTCCATCAGGCATTGGCTTTCACCTGTCAAACAATCTCTGCATTTAATTGTATGCGCAGGGGTCCCGATTGTTGCAAAAAAAACCGGGCTGTCGGAACAACCCGGCTTTTATGCAGTGCAAAGGCTTAAGCGTCAAGCCCATCTGACATCAGGATGTTTCGTAGGACAGGGATGAATGCGTCGACATCCTGTTTCTGAATGATAAGCGGAGGAAGCAGGCGGATGATGCTGTCTCCCAGATTGCCTACCAAAAAGCCCTGTTCCAGGCATTTGGCGTTGACGGCCTTCGCTACCGGCCTGGCCAACTGGATGCCGATCATGAGGCCCTTGCCGCGTACCTCAACAATCATGCCGGTCTCCTCTTTCACCCTGTTGAGCTGGTCCGTCAGGTATTGACCCATGCGCTCCGAGTTTTCGCAGAGCTTTTCATTGAGGATGGTGGAAAGCACCGCATAGCCTGCCCGGCAGGCCAGTGGATTGCCACCGAAGGTGGAACCGTGATCACCGGGCTCAAAGGCGCTTGCCACAAAATCCTTGGCACAGAGTGCACCGATGGGGAAGCCTCCCGCCAGGCCCTTGGCCAGGGTGAAGATATCGGGTTCAACGCCGTAATGCTGGTAGCCGAACAGTTTGCCGGTCCTTCCCAGGCCGCACTGCACTTCATCGAAGATCAGAAGGATGCCCTTCCTGTTGCACAATTCCCGCACGCCGCGTATGTACTCAACCGTGGTGGGGTTTACGCCGCCCTCGCCCTGAATGGGCTCCAGCATGACCGCGCAGGTGTACTGCGTAATGGCCTTTTCCAGGGCCTCCAGGTCATTGATGGGCACGCTGAGGAACTTGGGCGTTAAGGGACTGTATTTTTTCTGGTATTTTTCCTGCCCTGTCGCGGCGATGGTGGCAAGGGTCCTTCCGTGGAAGGATTTTTCCAGGGTGATGATCTCGATTTTTTCTGGAAACCCTTTTTTCTTGAAATAGAGCCGCGCAAGTTTAATGGCTCCTTCATTGGCCTCGGCGCCGGAGTTGGCAAAAAACACCTTATCGGCGCATGAATTCTCGACGATGAGCTGTGCCAGTTTTGCCTGGTACTCGATGTAATACAGGTTTGAACAGTGAATCAGCTTTGAGGCCTGTTCGGTGATGGCCTGGACAAGGGCGGGATGGGAATGCCCGAGGGAACTCACCGCTATTCCGGCCAGGAGGTCGGTATATTTTTTTCCGTTGATATCCCAGAGGTACATGCCCTCTCCTCTCTCAAAGCATACCGGTGCCCGGTTGAAAGTGTTCATGTAATACTTCTTGTCCAACTCTATGATCTCATTCAACTGCATAAGCAGCACCTCCCAACTTGATTATAAATATACAACAAAATGAATAATTATTCAATATGAATTTTCATGCCCCCTGATTTGGGAAAATTCCGTATAGAAATCCGTACAAAATATATTAACAATGTTAACGCCAATTTGTGTATATGATATAATCAAAAATCAGATGGGTATTTGATAAAGAGGGTCATCAAATGCGGCATTGGCCCTTTGAAAATGGGTTTTGAAAAGAAGGCGAATAAGATGGATGGCCATATGGAGGATATCGTAAGGCGCATTATTGAACTGGAGCACAATGCCCAGGATCAGCTTAGCCTGGCAGAGGCCGAGGCGGAAAAGATCCTGGAGTCCGCACGTGAAGAATGCCGGATGATGGAAGCCCACATCATGGAAATGGCAGAGAACAAGATCAGGCAGCTTCAGACTAAAGGCACCAGGGAAAAGGAGGACCGGATTATCCGCATCTATGAGGATACCGCCCTCAACATGCGACTGATGGAAGAAAACGCGGAACTGAACCAGCAAAAATGGGAAGATGAAATATTCAACCGGATTATCAGAGGTGAATGATGCTGCTTTCGGCTATCAAATACGGTGCTGTGTCCGGAAAAACACGTGCCATGGCCGGAAAACTCCTCAAGCCGCATGATTATCAGGAAATCATGCTCAAGAGGAGTGTGAACGAGGTAGCGGCCTATTTAAAATATAACACGCATTATTCCGCAGTCCTGGCCGATGTCAACGAAGCGGATATCCATAGAGGGCAGCTGGAAAACATTCTCAGGCATGAATATATCAATGACTATGTCAAACTCATGCGTTTTTCCAGCGGCAGCCAGAAAGCCTTTGTCAACCTCCTCTATATGAAAATGGAGATAGAAAGCATCAAGCTGCTGATGAGGCTCTTTGAGGCCGGGAATGCCGATCAGTCTCTTCTGGAGGAATCCCTTCCTTTTTTGTCCCGCAATGAAGAACTGGATATTCCGAAACTGGCTCTGTCCAAAAGTCTCGAGGAGTTTCTTGCCGGGCTGAAGGGAACGGATTATGCCGAGGTTATGCGCCCGTACGTAGCTGTGGGACAGGATACAAGGCTCTTCCATCTGGAAATGGCCCTGGATCTTTATTATTTCCGAAAAGTTCAGGAGATGGCTTCCGGGCTGCTGCATGGGGAGGACAAACGCCTGGCGCTTGAATTCAACGGCATTGAGATCGATGTATTCAATATCTTCTGGATTTACCGGATAAAGACCTTTTACCATTTTGACAAGGAACTGATATACACCTATATTGTTCCCTATTATTACCGGATCAAGCGTACGACCATTGATGATCTGGTTGCTGCCAAAAATTTGGATGAGTTCCGTCAGGTGCTTGAAAGGACGTCTTATGCCAGGTTGTTTGACGGCGAAGGCCCGGGTGCCTACGAGCGGCGTTATGGTGAATTCTTGTATGAGCTTCACAGAAAGCGATTTGTTCACCAGTCCTTCTCCATTGCGTGCATTATATCCTATTTAAAGCTGAAGGAATTTGAACTGAACAATATCATTTCCATCATTGAGGGAATCAGGTATAAACTTGCTCCGGAAGAGATCCGGAAGTTTGTCACAGGCACCGGGTTCGGCTCCTCAGGAAGGGAAGGGTGAAGCTTTATGGCTGTTGTACAAATGAAGTATATTAGTATCATGGGACCCCTCCAGATGTTTGATGGTTTTGTCCTGGAGCACATCATCAACAAGGACATCCAGATCGAACCGTCCTACAAGGCCATTCATATGCACGGGCTGATTCCTTTTGAGGAAGATCCCACCTATGACCAACTGAAGAAACGCATGCAAATCCTTAACGAGCGGATTGGAGCCAGGGTGGAAACCTTTGCGCAGGACAGCCTGACCAAAGAGATCCTGGAAGATTTTGACCTGGAAGAAACGCGTGCCTATATAGAATCGCTGGAGAAAAGGTTCGACCAGTACAGATCAGCTATGGCAAGCCTGAAGACCGAGATTCAGGAGCGGGAGCAGATCATGAAGCAAATTCAGCCCATTGCCGGCCTGAACGTGGATATTCATGAGATGTTCCGCTTCAGCTTCATGAAGTTTCGTTTTGGTTCCATGCCGAAGGAGAACCTGGAAAAGAAAAAGGACTACCTGGATGAGCTGGATGTGATTTACGTGCCGGTGTCCGAGGAGGAAGACATTGTATGGCTCTCCTATTTCATGCCGACCCAGGTCGGTCCGGTCATCGACAATGTTTTTTCCGCCCTTGGTTTTGAAAGGATCCGTATATCGGACCAGGTCCAGGGCGTACCCCGGGTTGCCCTCGAAAAACTCTCAGCGGAGGTCCGGTCATTGCGGGAGCAGATGGAGCATGAAGAAAAAGCGCTCAGGGATTTTATCGAAAAAGAACGGGCCCGCTTTTCAGTGCTTTATTCAAAGGTGCTCTACCGGGCAAAGATCAACGAGGTCAGATCGCTTGCCGCCTATATCGGGGAAACATTCGTGCTGGTCGGGTGGATGCCTTACAGGGAATATGCGGCTTTTGAGAAGAAAATGGAGTCCATCGACAATCTCATTCTGTCCAGCGAAGATCCGGAGTACGTGAAGACTTCCACGCCGCCCACACTGATCAAGAACAGGGGCGTGTTCAAGCCTTTTGAATCCTTTGTTACGCTATATGGTCTTCCTTCCACCAAGGAATTGGATCCGACCAAGCTTCTGGCCCTTACCTATATTCTCATGTTCGGTTTCATGTTCGGGGATGTGGGACAAGGCCTGGTCATTGCTCTGGGAGGCGCTTACCTGTACTTTTTCAGGAAGATGGCGGCCACCGCCATGCTCATCTACCTGGGCATCTCGTCAGCTATCTTCGGTTTCCTGTACGGCAGCGTCTTTGGCAACGAAGAGATCATCAAACCGCTTTTTATAAGTCCGTTGCATGACAAGGACAGCATCATGAGCATCCTGCTCATATCGGCTGTTTATGGTGTCTTCATCATCCTGATTGCCATTATCACCAATATCATCAACAGCTATCGAGCCAGGAACTGGGGCCGCATGATCTTTGACAAGAATGGCATCGCCGGGCTCATGTTCTATGGCGGGGTCATTGTCTGCGTGATCCTCTCGCTCCTGACCGGGCAGGTTGTGATCACGGCAGCAGCCGTGGTGATCGTCGTGGTCATCCCCATGCTGATGCTGGTATTCAGGGAACCCCTGGAGAACCTGATCAGGCGCAGGGACCACATTATGCCCCGTGAAAAAGGCATGTACTTTGTGGAATCCTTTTTCGAAATCTTTGAAACCGTATTGAACTTCTTCAGCGGAACCCTGTCCTTCCTGCGTGTGGGCGCTTTTGCCCTCAACCATGCAGGGCTTTCCCTGGCGGTCTGGACCCTGGCCAAAATGATGTCGGGTGTCGGCAGCATTATTGTTGCCATTATCGGAAACCTGCTCACCATTGCACTGGAAGGCCTGATTGTAGGGATTCAGTGCCTGCGCCTGGAGTATTACGAGATGTTTGGCCGTTTCTACTCGGGAGAGGGTTATGAGTTCAAGCCCGTCCGGGTAACCGATGACTGACAGATGACTGCCCGAAGAGCGGGCCGGCAAAAAGGATTATGCTGCGGTAACGCAGTTTTGATCATCATCGAATGAAAAATGTCATATTGTAATGGAGGTTGTTGTTATGGAATTCTTTGTGGTATTGGCCGTTGCACTTTGTCTCAGCATGGTAGGTCTCGGTGTAGCCTGCATCCTGAAAGGGGTAAAGGGCGATAGCATCCGGAAGCTTTTTAGGATCAACGTGAGCGCATTGTTCGGCGTAATTTTGGCCGCTACCATATTCATCCTCTTTGGCGGCATCACGGCAAATGCCGCTTCAAATGATGCCGCAGCCGCAGCTGCTGCTTCCTCGGACGGTCTGAGATATATTGCGGCGGCTTTGTCCACCGGGCTGGCAGGAATAGGCGCCGGTATTGCCGTTTCGGCAACCGGTTCGGCAGCCCTGGGCGCATTGAGCGAGGATCCCAAGATACTGGGTAAAGCCCTCGTTTTTGTCGGTCTGGCAGAAGGTATCGCGATTTATGGCCTGATTATCTCCATTATGATCCTGAATGCCTGATTGGCAGACGGGCTGCTTTTGCGGGGATAGCACGTCAGCAAGGCATGGTGTTGATTTATGAGGATGTTTCTTATCAGTGACAATGTGGATACCAGAACGGGTATGCGTCTTGCCGGGATTGAAGGCGTGGTCGTCCACGAGCGCAGGGAAATAGAGGATGCGCTGAATGCGGCCATCCAGGACGAGAGCATCGGCATTATCCTGATTACCGAACTGCTTGCCGAGCGGGTGGAAGATTTGATACGGGATTACAAGCTGAATCGCAGCAAGCCCCTCATCGTCGAGATTCCGGACAGGCATGGCACCAGGCGACCCGCCGACTACATTATGCGATACGTCAACGAAGCGATTGGCCTGAAGGTTTAGCGTAGCCCTGGCCTTCCGGCAGCCAGGCATTTGCTGTCGATGCGCAACGGAACATGAGGTGATGATATGGAGAAAACGCTGGTAAAGCTCGGGAAGTTCTCCGAGATGGTCATGCAGGATGCCTACCGGAAGAAGAATGAACGGATCAGGCAGGCGGAGAAGGAGAAGGAGGAACTTATCGCTTCATCGGAGCTCCAATACCTGCAAAAGGCCTATGAGAAGATTCAGGAAGCGGTCAGAAAGTTTGACAAGGAGTATAACGAAGAGATCTCAAAGGCCATTGTGGAAAGCAAGGAAGCCATGTTCAACCGGCGCGATGAGATCGTCCGGTCGGTTTTTGACAATGTGAGAAAACGCCTTCAGGAGTTTGTCAGGGGGAAGGAGTACCCCAATTACATTGAGGAAAGGCTGAAAGCCGCCATCCGGGAAGCCGGAGACGGGAAGCTTCTTGTGACTGTCAACGAGGAGGATATGGCGCTTTTCAGCGAGATCAGAACAAGGCTTGGAGCCGATTTTGAATTGTCGGAAAGCGATGAGGACATCATTGGCGGTTTCCTGATCACCAACCGGGACAAAGGGCTGGTCTGGGATTATTCTTTTTTGAGCAGGCTGGACCGGGAAAGAGCAGATTTTCTTGTCCGAACCGGATTGAGCATTGAGTAGGCACCGGACGCTGACGCTTTGGCCTGTTCCATCGGTGCAGGTCGTCCGCAACAGCCAGACAGCCCGGTGGCCGGAGTGTAATGGTCTGGCCGGGAAGCCGGTTAAGAAGCCAGTATAGAAGGTGAAATGAATGGGAGAAACATCACAGGGAACCATTTACGGAATAAACGGACCTGTCGTGAAGGTGCGCGGGGACCATGCCTTCAAGATGATGGAAATGGTCCTGGTGGGGCATGAAAAACTCATCGGGGAGGTCATCCGTGTTCAGGAAAATGAAACCATCGTTCAGGTCTATGAGAATACCACGGGATTAAGACCCGGGGAACCGGTTGTCTCCACGGGCAGCCCGCTGACCGTGAAGCTGGGTCCCGGCATCATCGGCAATATCTTTGATGGCATTGAAAGGCCGCTCACGTCCATAGCCCGCAAAACAGGCCCCTTTATCGGCCGTGGTATGATCATGGACAATCTTGATACCGAAAAGCTTTGGGATGTGAAAGTCCTTGTGCGCCGCGGGGATACGGTGAGGCCCGGCATGGTCATTGCCGAGGTACAGGAGACTCCGTCGGTGGTCCACCGTGTCATGGTGCCGCCCCATATCTCAGGTGTGGTGGAGGAAGCGGCCAGGGATGGCAGCTATCCCATCACGAGGACCATCGCCCGTATCAGGGAGGGGAAAACAGTCCATAACCTGACCCTGGTTCAGGAATGGCCGGTACGTACGCCCAGGCCCTATAAAAGCAGGCTGCCGCTGCATGAGCCGCTTATCACAGGACAGCGCGTCATTGACAGCCTGTTTCCCATTGCCAAGGGGGGCACAGCCGCCATCCCGGGAGGCTTTGGAACAGGAAAAACCATGACCCAGCACCAGCTGGCCAAATGGTCCAACGCCGACATCATCGTCTATGTGGGCTGCGGTGAACGGGGTAATGAGATCACCGAGGTTCTGGAAGACTTCCCAAAGCTCATCGATCCCAGGAACAACAGACCCCTGATGGAAAGGACCGTGCTCATCGCCAATACGTCCAACATGCCGGTTGCGGCCCGAGAGGCTTCCATCTATACAGGCATTACGCTGGCTGAGTATTACAGGGACATGGGTTACCATGTGGCGATCATGGCCGATTCCACCTCCAGATGGGCCGAGGCGTTGAGGGAGATTTCGGGCCGGCTTGAGGAGATGCCGGCCGAGGAAGGATTCCCGGCTTATTTGCCGTCCAGGTTATCGGAGTTCTATGAACGGGCAGGTATGGTTGAAACCCTGAATGAACAGCAGGGCTCCATATCCATCATAGGCGCCGTTTCGCCCCAGGGCGGCGATTTTTCCGAACCTGTTACCCAGAACACCAAACGCTTCATCCGCTGCTTCTGGGCCCTGGATAAATCCCTGGCCTATACCCGGCATTATCCCGCCATCAACTGGATAGACAGCTACAGCGAATATGCCGCAGACCTCAAGGACTGGTATGCGGAGAACGCGGCCCCTGATTTTATGACGCTGCGAGACAGGCTGAGCCGGATTCTTCAGGAAGAAAGCAAGCTCCTTGAGATCGTCAAGCTTATCGGAAGCGATATCCTTCCCGACGAGCAAAAGCTGATCCTGGAATCGGCCCGGGCCATCCGGCAGGGATTCCTGCAGCAGAATGCCTATCACGAGCAGGATACCTATGTTCCCATTGTCAAGCAGTACCATATGATGCGGACGGTGCTCCACCTCCATGATCAGGCATCACGGCTGATTGCGAAGGGCATACCGGTATCGGTTATCCGAAGGACCGGTGTCTTCGAAGAGGTTATAAAAATCAAATACACGATTGCCAATGACGACATGGGGGCATTTGACAAGCTGATAGCGCGAATTGATGCCATACTCTCTGAAATAGAAGCAAGCTACAGGGGCGCTGAAAGGAGGGGACTTGCATGAATCTGGAATATGTGGGTCTCAAGGAGATATCGGGCCCTCTGGTGGTCCTCGAAGGCGTAAAGGATCCCTCCTTTGAGGAATTGGTGGAAATCACCGTCGATAAGGAAAAACGCCTGGGACGGATTATCGACATCAGCGGAGATGTTTGCGTCATCCAGGTGTTTGAAGGAACTCACGGCATCTCCCTGAAAAACACGCGTACCCGGCTTCTGGGAAAACCGCTGAAGATTCCCCTTTCCAAAGAAATCCTGGGCCGGGTGCTTGACGGCCTGGGACGTCCGGTGGACGGTCTGGGCGAAATCTACCCGGAAAAGTATGCGGATGTTAACGGGGAACCCATAAACCCTGTTGAGCGGGAATACCCGAGAAACTATATCCAGACGGGTATATCCAGTATCGACTGCCTGGCAACCCTCATCCGGGGTCAGAAGCTGCCCATCTTTTCAGGCAGCGGACTTCCCCACAACCAGCTGGCTGTGCAAATTGTACGCCAGGCGAAAATCGCCGATGAGGATGCCAACAATTTTGCCATCGTATTTGCCGCCATGGGCGTCAAGCATGATGTGGCCGATTATTTCAAGAACAGCTTTAAAAGCAGCGGCGTGCTGGATCGGGTGGTCATGTTCCTGAACCTGGCCAACGATCCGGTGGTGGAGCGTATCGTGACCCCGAGATCCGCGCTGACGGCCGCGGAGTACCTGGCCTTTGAGAAGGGCATGCATGTCCTGGTCATTCTCACCGACATGTCCTCCTATGCCGAAGCGCTCCGCGAGATTTCTTCCTCAAAGGGTGAAATCCCCTCCAGAAAGGGTTATCCGGGTTACCTCTACAGTGACCTGGCCTCCATCTATGAGCGTGCGGGCATGATTAAGGACAGGAAGGGATCCATCACGCAAATCCCCATCCTGACCATGCCCAATGACGATATTACCCACCCCATTCCGGATCTGACGGGCTATATCACCGAGGGACAGATCGTGCTGGATCGCGGTCTGGCTTCCAGGGGGATTTATCCCCCTGTCAGCGTATTGCCTTCCCTGTCGCGTCTGATGAAGGACGGTATCGGAAAGGGCTATACCCGCGAGGATCATCCGGGCCTGGCCAACCAGCTTTTTGCCGCCTGCGCCAAGGTCCAGGAGGTCCGGGCGCTGGCCTCGGTTATCGGCGAGGATGAACTCAGCGATCTGGACAAGAAGTATATGCGTTTCGGCCGCGCTTTCGAGTCCGCATTCATCACCCAGGATTTCAACGAGGACAGGGATATCATCCAGACGCTGGATCTGGGATGGCTCCTGTTGGGCCTGCTGCCCAGGGAGGAGCTTGACAGGCTGTCACCTGAGCTCATTGAGAAGTATTATGGAAATCCTGAAGAGAATGAAAGCAGGTATCGGCAATGGACATGAGGCTTTTTCCCACCAAGGGAAACCTGATAATCGCCAAGAATACCCTGGCCCTTTGCCGCCAGGGCTATGAACTGCTGGATAAAAAACGGAACATCCTGGTCCGGGAGATGATGGGTCTGGTGGAAAAGGCCAGGAAAATCCAGGATCAGATCCTGGAAACCTTCCAGGAGGCTTATCGGGCCCTTCAATTGGCCAATGTCACCATGGGCATCTCCGTGATCGAGCAAATCGGCTATGCGGTTCCTGAGGAAAACGGTGTCAGGATCAGGGAGCAAAGCGTGATGGGTGTGGAGATCCCCACCGTTAGCATGGAGGAAACCGAACTGCAGCCCCGGTATGGATTCCGCATGACCAATTCCACATTGGATGCAGCCCGGCAGAAATTTGAAAAGGTGAAATACCTTGTTGCGGAACTGGCAGAGATTGAAAATGCCGTTTACCGCCTGGCCACCAATATCCGAAGAACTCAAAAGAGGACCAATGCCCTTAAAAATATCATGATCCCCAGGTATGAAGAGGCAACCAAACAGATCGCCAATGTGCTTGAGGAAAAGGAAAGGGAAGAGTTCAGCAGGCTCAAGGTTATCAAGGAAATCAAACGCGGTGACTGACCGAAATCCTTTGCCAATCTTCTGCCATTCAGGTATGATGTAAAAAAACCCACCCCTCGGGGAACAGGGGTTAACCATATTGAGGAGGGAACGATACATGGATGAGAAAATCCAGGAAATAGCACAACGCATACGGGGGATGCGCGAGGATCTGGCAATTCCGGCCGAAGAAATGGCCAGGCTCCTCGAAATGTCGGAATCGGAATACCTCGAATATGAATCGGGAAAGCGCGATTTCACCTTCACATTCCTCTATAAGGCTGCCACACGTTTCGGGCTTGACATCAGTGACCTGGTTACCGGTACCAGTCCCAGGCTTTCGGTTTATACCCATGTCAAAAAAGGCCACGGGCTGCCCATCGAGAGGCGCAAGGGCTTTAAATACCAAAGCCTGGCATATCTTTTCAAGAACCGGAATGCCGAGCCTTTCCTGGTGGAAGCACCCTATGATGAAAAGGCAGAGAAGGGTGAAATAGCGCTCAGCAGCCACAAGGGTCAGGAATTCGACTTCATTCTCTCCGGTTCCCTGAGGATGAGGATAAATGACCACGAATTCATTATGCATGAAGGAGATTGCGTCTACTATGACAGCTCCAACAAGCACGGCATGGTGGCCACGGGAGGCAAGGACTGCACCTTCCTGGCTGTTGTGATCAAGGACTTTGACGGGAGGATGGACTGATGGGAAGGCTCTACAAGGAATTCATGATTGAAACCTTCGATGAGGAAGGCAAGGTAACCCATGTCAGCTTCAAAAAGGATCCGAACTTCAATTTTGGCTATGATATTGTGGACAGGATAGCCAGGGATAACCCGGACAAGCTGGCCATGGTCTGGTGCAACGAAGCAGGGGAAGAACGGTTTATTACCTTCAGGGAAATGAAGGAGGAAAGCGACCGGACAGCCGCTTATTTCCGGAGTGTGGGTATCAGGAAAGGCGATGCAGTCATGCTGATCCTGAGACGGCACTATGAATTCTGGTATTGCATTGTCGCCTTACATAAACTGGGCGCCATTGCCATTCCGGCCACAAACCAGCTGATGACCAAGGATATCGTCTACCGCGTCAACGCGGCAAGCATAAAAGCCATCGTCTGCACTGCTGATGGGCAGATTTCGAGCTTGGTGGATGAAGCCCAGAAGGAAACCGAGACCCTGAAGATCAAGATAATGGTCAGGGGAAAACGGGATGGCTGGTTGAGCTATGAAGAAGGCGTGCGCCAGGCTCCGCCCTTCATCCCGCCCGAAGGGGACGAACGGCCCAAAGCCGACGAAATCATGCTGATGTATTTCTCTTCGGGAACCACCGGCATGCCCAAGATGGTGGCCCACAACTACTATTATCCGCTGGCCCATATCCCCACAGCCGTTTACTGGCATAATGTGGATCCGGACGGCCTGCACTTCACCGTGTCAGAGACAGGCTGGGCCAAATCGGTTTGGGGTAAGCTCTATGGCCAGTGGATTGCTGAAGCGGCCATTTTCACCTTTGACTTTGAGCGGTTCAACGCGGACGAAATGCTCAAGAAGATGAGCAAATACAAGGTGACCACTTTCTGCGCACCGCCCACTGTGTATCGTTTCCTGATTAAAGAGGATCTTTCCAAATACGATTTGTCATCCCTGAAATACTGCACCACGGCCGGAGAGGCCCTGAACCCCGAGGTGTTCAAGAGGTTCAAGGAGCAGACAGGAATTGAGCTGAAGGAGGGCTTTGGCCAGACTGAAACAACCCTGGTGCTGGCCACCACCACCTGGATGGAACCCCGTCCCGGCTCCATGGGCAAGCCGTCTCCCGCCTATTCGGTGGACATCGTTGATGAAAACGGCAACAGCGTCAGCCCCGGTGAGGTGGGAGAAATCGTCCTGAGGATTGATAAGGAAAAGCCGACCGGCCTGATGCTGGGATACTACCGCAGCCCTGAGATGACTGAAAGGGCCATGCGTGACGGGCTTTACCATACCGGGGATACGGCCTGGAGGGATGAGGACGGCTATTACTGGTATGTGGGAAGGACCGATGACATCATCAAGTCCTCGGGCTACAGGATTGGTCCCTTTGAGGTGGAAAGCGTGATCATGGAGCATCCGGCGGTTCTCGAATGTGCCGTGACGGGTGTGCCGGATCCCCTGAGAGGCCAGGTGGTTAAAGCCACCATCGTGCTGGCCAGGGGCTACCAGCCTTCGGACGCCCTGGCAAAGGAAATCCAGGAATATGTGAAGGAGCATACCGCTCCCTACAAATATCCACGGGTGATTGAATTCGTGGAGGAACTTCCCAAGACCATCAGCGGCAAGATCCGCCGTGTGGAAATCAGGCAGCGGGATCAGGCCCAGTAAGCGCCGAATCGCCAATTATTGAGTCTTGCAGGCAATAGCAAAATACTATATAATGTTCATTACCGTGCTAGACGGGGAGGTAGCGGTGCCCTGTATCCGCAATCCGCTATAGCGGAGTCGAATTCCTGCCCCCGGCTTGCAAATGTAAGGTCAGTTATGTGTCGGAGTACGATGAAGATCGGGTCTTGCGCAATCCGGAACCGTGAACCCCGTCAGGTCCGGGAGGAAGCAGCGGTAAGCGGAGCACCGGGTGTGCCGCGAGCGTGCCTGGTCCGAGTACGATGCACATGGTACGCTTGTATTTGCATTGCCAAAGGCAGGTGCACGGTTTTATACCGAATTTAAAGCCAGGGGACGGTTCTCCTGGTTTTTTGCTTTTCAAGCCGAGGACGGCAGGCAGGTGCGTTTCATCTCAGCCTGCGAATGAATCCGGAAGAGAGCAAATCCTTGTGTCATTGCGAGGGGAGCGTCAGCGCAGCGCAGCAATCTCATCCTTTCGTCGGGATCCCGTAAAGCCCGGCCGCTGTTATAAGGTTGGCGTTTCCTTTACTCGCCCCTTGACACGCTCCGGCTTTTCCTGTGCTATAATGTTAGAGTCGGCATCATGCCCGCAACGGGAATGGATGGTGAAATCATGGCGCATTTGGCACTTTACAGAAAATGGCGGCCCTTAACCTTTGATGACGTGGTTGAACAGCGCCATATTGTCGAAACCCTCAAAAACAGCATCAAAACCAACTCTCCCAGTCATGCCTATCTTTTCTGCGGCACACGCGGAACAGGAAAGACCACCCTGGCCAAGATACTGGCCCGTGCGGTGAACTGCCTGCATCCGGTTGACGGCAACCCGTGCAACCAGTGCGAGGTTTGCAAAGGCATCCTGGATGGTTCCATCATCGATGTCATCGAAATAGACGCCGCATCCAACAACGGCGTGGACGATGTGCGCCAGATCAAGGAAGCCGTCATGTATGTGCCGGCGGTCACCCGATACAAGGTCTATATCATCGACGAGGTTCACATGCTGTCCACAGGCGCTTTCAACGCGCTCCTGAAAACCCTGGAGGAGCCTCCGGAAAGCGTGATTTTCATCCTTGCCACCACCGAGCCCCACAAGATTCCTGCCACCATTCTGTCCCGCTGCCAGAGGTTCGATTTCAAAAGGATCTCCATGCGAGGCATCTCAAGCAGGCTGGAAGTGATCGCACAGGACATGGGCATCTCCTGCGAGCCGTCCGCCCTTACCCTGATTGCCCGGCTCGCCCAGGGCGGGATGCGCGATGCCATCAGCCTTCTGGATCAATGCATATCCACGGGTACCCGCAGGCTGACCAGGGAGGATGTGATCGCCGTTTCAGGCCTGACAGCCCTGAAAACGGTTGATGCCATTGCAGAAGCCCTCGTGGACAGGGATGCTCCGGGTGCGCTCATGCAGATCGATCAGGCTTATGCCAGCGGACGGGACCTGGCTCCCCTATGCGGACAGCTGGTGGAGTGGTTTCGCAATCTCATGCTGCTTCAGACAGGCGGGGATGCCCTGAAACTTGTGGATGTAGATGAAGCCGACCTGGAGCGTTTGGGCAGGGCCGCCGGCAGGATCAGTCATGAAGAAACCATTGCCATGATCAGGGAACTGTCCGAAACCGAAAGCAGGCTGAGATGGTCGGAAAACCAGCGCATCCTGATGGAAGTCACGGTTGTGCGGCTATGTACAAGGAGCCTGGAAGGCGCGGATGTCTCCGAAAGGCTTCAAATGTTGGAGTCAAGGCTGGATGCCCTTGAAAGGAAAATGAGCGGGATAGCGGACGGGGCGATGATCCCCCGGCGTACTGCGGCGGAAACACCCGATCGCCATGACGTACCAGACTACGGGATGGCGCAACCGGAATCGCCGGCCTCCGTAAAGACTGAAAAAAAGCAGGCAATCCGAAGGCCTCATGAAGGCGAAGCCCCGCAGGGCAGGACCGAGCTGAAAGAGTGGCCCGAGGTGCTTGAGCACCTGCGCTCAGCCGGAAGGATGAAGGTTTATGCCTATCTTCTGGATACCCGCTGCCTTTTGACGGATGGCGCCACTGCAGTAGTCGTGGTGGGCCGTGATGAGCAGCTCAAGAAAAACATCCTGAACAGGAATGAAAGCCTGGAGGCCATCGAAGAGGCCCTGCTCCAGGTGACCGGAACCCCCATGAAGGTCAGGATAAAGGATGAGGTTGAACTGGGCCTGGTTGAGGATGTGAACGAGAGCGATCCCGTCCTGGAAAAGGTGAAGCGGTTTGCCATGGATAACGGTCTCAATCTTGAGATTGTGGAATAAACAGCTTCTTTGTCCGATATGCTATTTAGTGACGGGTAAATTAGCCGAAGACGTGGAATAATGATGTTGTGAGCTGTTTTTCAAGGCAACGGGCCGGGTTCAGGACAAAAGATATCAAAAAGGCGAATCGTGGTATCCGGATACTTGACAAATCAGCCGTGATGCTGATATATTAAAGCAGTCAAGCGTGCTCAGCTCTGAGATATTTCCCGGATAAGAATGAGTGTTGTCAAAGAGGAATAGGATAGTAACAATTATCGGCTTGTCTAGTTTTTATGGGCCTATTTGACGCGCAATCCTGATTTCTGAATTCAATATAGATTAGTGTTGATATCACAAGGCGGTGTTTTATGGAAGACAGATCGATTCTCGAGAAGAAATCGCTTGAGGACTTGCGCTACATTGCTAAAATGCTGGGTTTGAAAAGCATTTACAAGTACCGCAAGAGCGAGCTCATCGATTATATCACCGATTCGGCAAAATCAAACGAAGTAAAAAAGGATGAACAGAAATCAAAGCAAGGGGAGCAGATGCCCGCTGAAGGCCAGGCAGTTGAGTCTGTACAAGCCGATTCCCGGGAGAAAAAGGCTTCCCGCAAGGCCGAGTCAAAGGCTGATGCAACATCAAAGCGCCGCGGCAGGCCTAAAAAAGCTGAAACCGTTGAGGATACCAGCAACACGGTTGATGAATCCGCCATTTCATCCGGGGCACCCGGAACCGATAACGTTCCGGCCGGAGCTGAAGCAGAAAGCCCGTCTGAACAATCCGTTGCCTTAACCACTTCTCCTGAAAAAGCAGACCAGTCAGTAGATGATAGCAAGAACACTCATGCGGTTCCCGATGAAGAACAAGCGCCTAAACGGACTTCCCGGATACGTATCAAGAGACCGGGAGATGGGGCGAAAGCGGAATCCGGCACTGATGCCGCGCAGGATAAAGCTGCCGAGCCTCAGGCGGACGTTCCTTCGGGTCCGGTAACCTATTTGTCCGATGAAGGCCAGGAGCAACAACAGGCCAAGGATGAAGCAAACCAGGTGCCGGCAGATGAAAGCATGACCGTACCGGAAAAAGACAAGGAAGAGGGTACCGCAGAAACCGATGCGGCCAGGGACAGCCGCAACGGCAAAATCAGCAAGGCAAAGGATTTGTCCAAGCTGGAAAGCGACAATCCCGTTACCGGTATACTGGAAGTTCTCCCTGACGGCTATGGCTTTTTAAGAGGCCATAATTACCTGTCAGGCCCGAAGGACATCTATGTTTCACCATCCCAGATCCGGCGCTTCAACCTGAAGACGGGGGACAAGATTGTCGGAAAGGGCCGCATCCAGAAGGATGGCGAAAAATTCCAGGCCCTGCTGTACGTCACATCGGTCAATGGCGATCCACCGGAAGTCGCCATGAAAAGAAAGCCGTTTGATCAGCTCACGCCGATTTACCCCAATGAAAGGCTTACGCTGGAGTCCGATCCCAAGGAGCTTTCCACGCGCCTGATCGATCTCATTGCTCCCATCGGGAAGGGTCAGCGCGGATTAATTGTTTCTCCGCCCAAAGCCGGTAAGACCATTCTGCTGAAGAAGATTGCCAATGCCATTACGCTTAAATATCCCGAGATAGAGGTTATCGTCCTTCTGATAGACGAGCGTCCGGAAGAAGTGACCGACATGCAGCGGTCCATCAAGGGGGACGTGATCTATTCCACTTTTGACGAGGTGCCCGAGCACCATATCAAGGTGGCCGAAATGGTGCTTGAAAGGGCCCAGAGGCTGGTAGAGCAGAAGCGGGATGTGGTCATCCTGCTCGACAGCATCACGCGCCTTGCCAGGGCCTATAACCTGACCATCCCGCCAACGGGCCGGACCCTTTCAGGCGGTTTGGATCCGGGAGCATTGCATAAGCCCAAGCGTTTCTTCGGCGCAGCAAGGAATATTGAGAACGGCGGCAGCCTGACCATTATCGCCACGGCGCTCATCGATACGGGCAGCCGCATGGATGATGTCATCTACGAAGAGTTCAAGGGAACGGGCAACCTGGAGATCCATCTCGACAGGAAGCTTTCCGAGAAACGCATCTTCCCGGCCATCGACATCAATCGTTCGGGTACCAGGCGCGAAGAACTCCTGCTCTCACAGAAGGAACTGGACGGTATCTGGACTATCAGGAAGGCCATGAGCAATCTTGGAACCGCCGAGGTTACCGAACTGATCATCAACAGGCTGCTCATGACCAAGACCAATGAGGAATTTGTCAACGGCATCAATACCGCCTTGCTGCAGAAAGAAAAGAACAGCTTTGACCCCTACAGGTAATCACAGGCCATAAAACCGATTTACACGGGGATTGCGGGCAAACCGGGATAGTGCAGGTATGGTTTTGCCATGGAGACTTCTTGCATTTTCCCGGCTGTTGTGATAGAATATCATCCGGCGCTTTTTTTGGGTCGTCGTGTTAGTAGTTTCGATAAAGAAGCAAGTTATGAGCGAGGTGAAAGACCATGCAGGAGGGTATCCACCCCAAGTATACAAAGGCTGTTGTACGCTGTGCATGCGGCGAGACCTTTGAGACAGGTTCCACAAAGCCGGAACTGCGCGTTGAAATCTGCTCCCAGTGCCATCCCTTCTTTACCGGGAAGCAAAAGCTTGTAGATACCGGCGGGCGTGTCGATAAGTTCAAGAAAAAGTACGGAATCAAATAAAAAACCGGGTTTTAACCCGGTTTTTATCTTCTATAAAGCTTTAAATGCTATCTTTGACAAATGTTTGCATGTGATAGCGCTTTTGGTGGAATGATAGCAACCATAAGGAGCATGAGTATGCGCAAATTCTCTTTTGAATCAGCCAAGCCCTATCTTCTCATCGCTTTGGGATGCCTGGTGATGACCGTTTCCCTGAACGTGTTCCTGATCCCTTTCAAGCTGGCGCCGGGTGGTGTTTCCGGTCTGTCAACCGTGGTGTATTATGTGGTCAACAAGGTTATCCCGGTGGGCGTTCTGATGCTCCTTTTCAATGTCCCTTTGTTCCTTGGCGGGCTCAGGAGCAGGGGCCGCAGGTTTGTCATACGCTCCCTGTACGGAGCCATCCTTCTGTCGGTGATGGTGGACATCACGGCACCTTTTACCGAGACCCTGGTCAATGATTACCTGGTTCGGTTTGACAGTTCCATGGCTGTTCCGGATTTGCTGCTGAATGGCCTTGTGGGCGGTGTCATCATGGGGTTCGGACTTGGTATGGTGCTCAAGGAAGACGCCACCACCGGCGGGACCGATCTGGCGGCTGCGCTCCTCAAAAAGATCATGCCGCGCTTTTCGCTGGGTGAATTGCTGCTGATCCTGGACGGCCTTGTGATTCTCCTTGCCACCATCGTTTTCAGGAGCGTCAAGCTTGGGCTCTATGCATCCATCAGCCTGTACGTATCGTCCAAGACAATCGATGCATACATCGAAGGGTTCCACTTCGCCAAAAGCCTCATGATTATTTCCGACCGCTCCGAAGAGATAGCCAGGCGCCTCATGATGGATGTGGACCGGGGTGTCACAGGCCTTAAAGGGATGGGCATGTACAGCCGGGCTGATAAAACGGTTCTGCTGTGCGTTGTGAAGAAACAGGAAATGCCCAAGGTCAAGGAAATCGTCAAGGAATGCGACCCCAATGCCTTCGTTTTGCTGAGCGATGTGAGGGAAGTCCTGGGCGAAGGCTTCCAGCCCCTCCACACAGACAACAAGTAGCCCGGGGGGTATTGATAAAATTTTATCAAGTCCTTTACGAAAAACCCGCTTATGATGTATACTTTTAGATGTATACTTTAATTATTATAATAGCTTTAGCAAAGATTGACGAAAAGGAGACGCAAGAAATGGATGCACAAGCTGTTCTCAGACTGAAGAGAATTGCCACCGAGATCAGAAAAGGTGTCATAACTGCGGTTGCTTCTGCCGGAAGCGGCCATCCGGGCGGTTCTCTGTCAATTTCTGATATCATGGCTTATCTTTACTTTGAAAAGATGAACGTCGATCCGAAAGATCCCAAGAATCCTGACAGGGATCGCTTTGTGATGTCCAAGGGGCACTGCTCGCCTGCACTGTATTCAACCCTTGCCCACAGGGGCTTCTTCCCTGTAGAGGATTTGAACGGATTCAGGCAGGCATCCAGCTATCTGGAGGGCCATCCCAACATGGACAAGGTTCCCGGCGTGGATATGTCCACAGGTTCCCTGGGCCAGGGAATTTCTGCAGCAGTTGGCATGGCGCTTGCCGGTAAGCTGGACAGGAAGAACTATCGCGTTTATGTTGTGATGGGCGATGGTGAGCTGGAGGAAGGCGCGGTTTGGGAAGCGGCCATGTGTGCTGCCCATTACCAGCTGGACAATCTGACGGCTTTTGTGGATTATAACGGCCTCCAGATAGACGGCAAGATCACCGAGGTCATGAATCCTGAGCCTATCGCGGATAAGTTCAAGGCTTTCGGATGGGAAGTCCTGTCCATCGATGCCCATGACTTCAACCAGATTGAAGAAGCTGTAAAGCATGCGGAAAGTGTAAAGGGAAAGCCCACCGTCATCGTTGCCCATTCGGTCAAGGGTAAGGGCGTCTCATTCATGGAGAATCAGGTGGGATGGCACGGTACCGCGCCCAAGAAGGAACAGGCCCAGCAGGCCATTGAGGAACTGGATGCCTACCTGGCGTCCCTGGGATGAGGATTTCCGTTCCCGGTTAAAATAAACAATTTGAGAAATTTACATTGTAAGCATGGAGGAAATAAGCCATGGCAGAGAAGATAGCAACACGTGTAGCCTATGGAAAGGCACTGGCCGAAATAGGCAGTGATGAAAATATCGTTGTGCTGGATGCGGACCTGTCCAAATCCACCAGAACCGATCTCTTCAAGAAGGAGTATCCCGACAGGCATTTCAATATCGGGATAGCGGAAGGAAACATGATGACGGTTGCCGCCGGGCTGGCCAGCTGCGGGAAAACGGTATTCGCCAGCACCTTCGCCATGTTTGCGGCAGGCCGCGCATTTGATCAGATCCGCAACTCCATCTGCTACCCCAACCTGAATGTCAAGATAGGTGCCACCCATGCCGGTATCTCGGTTGGTGAGGACGGCGCTTCACACCAGGCCATTGAGGATCTGGCCCTGATGCGTTCCATACCCAACATGACCGTTATTCAGCCGGCTGACGGGGTTTCGACCATTGCACTGGTCAAGCAGGCGGCCAAGATTGACGGCCCGGTTTATCTGAGGCTTGGCAGGCTGGATGTGCCCATTATTTACCCGGAGGATGCCACCTTTGAGATTGGCAAGGGCGTGACCATTAAGCAGGGCGATGACATCGCCATCATTGCCACCGGCCTCATGGTTGAACCGGCCATTACAGCGGCCAAGACCCTTGAAGAGCAGGGCATTTCGGCACGGGTTATCGACATCCATACCATCAAGCCCATCGATGTGGACCTGATCGTGAAAGCCGCAAAGGAAACGGGCGCCATCCTTACCTGTGAGGAGCATAATATCTACGGCGGTCTGGGCAGTGCCGTTGCCGAAGTGGTTGTAAGACATTATCCGGTACCAATGGAAATGCTGGGTATTGAAGATAAGTTCGGAAAGTCCGGAAAACCTGCCGATCTGCTGCCCATGTACGGCCTGACTCCGGAGAACATCGTGGATAAGGCCAAAAAGCTTCTGGAGCGGAAAAGAGGTTAAGTGATCCGAGTAACAGAAGGAGCTGTCTTATGGGAGATAGCTCCTTTTTGTATGGGAAAACGCGAACCGAAAGCGCATGTTGAGATTCGGCGTGAACCACAAGACTATGCCGGAAATGACGGAACGCGTATAATAGTTTCTGTAGGCAGGATGATGTTTCCAGGATACCGGCTTCTTGCGGAGTATTCATATGAACCGGGGACCGGCTGGTGGAGCGATGGGGTCCCTATGAAAGGAGGATATGCCTTGGTCCGGGTTTTGGTGGTTGGTATTGGCGGCTTTATCGGTGCATCCTTAAGATATATCATCTCAGTATTCTGTATGAGAGCCCTGGGAGACTCTTTCCCGTATGGCACACTCTTTGTCAATGCTTTGGGCGGGTTTCTCATCGGATTCATTATGGAGGCAAGCTCCGGTTTATGGCCTGTTTCTCCGAACACAAAGCTGTTTTTGACCACCGGTATTCTTGGCGGACTGACTACTTTTTCCACGTTCAGCTATGAAACGATAAATTTATTGAGCGTGGGCAGCTATCTGTTGGGAGGCCTGAACGCAGGACTAAATCTGTTATTGAGTCTGCTCGGTGCATGGATGGGCAAGCTTTTGGCGCAGGTCATCGGCTAGCGGCAAGTTAAGCCTGGCCTCAAAGCCGTCCAATATTTGAAGAACGATACCAGATGCTTCAAGCAAGGGGGAATTCCTGTGTGGTTCTTGTTTGCCTGCCTGTCGGCAGTATTTGCAGCCCTGACATCCATTCTGGCCAAGATAGGGATTGAGGGGATCAGCTCCAACCTGGCCACGGCCATTCGCACGGCAGTCGTGCTGGTGATGGCATGGGCTATCGTTTTGATGACGGGAACGCAGAATGAGATAGCATCCATCAGCAAAAAAAGCTGGATGTTCCTGGTGCTGTCAGGCATTGCGACAGGATTATCCTGGCTTTGCTATTACAAGGCCCTGCAGATTGGGGAGGCCTCAAAGGTCGTTCCGGTGGACAAGTTCAGCGTGGTGATTACCATGGTGCTTGCCTTTATCTTCCTGCATGAAGTGCCCAATGTGAAAACCATTCTGGGCGGCATCTTCATCACCATCGGCACCTTTATCATGATCCTGAAATGAAACCCGGTGAAAATCTGCCGGCTTTCCTGAAACCGTCCATCGATGGGACAGGCACGGGTTTTTACCGGGTGGTGGGCGAGAGATGGAAAAAGGGATATAAGAAAAAATCCTTTGCATCCGGTATCATCTCCGGATTGCAAAGGATCGGTGTTTATGGGGACACAATATATGGCTCTTCATGCTTGGCTGCAAATATAAACGGTTGTGAATATAAAATAAACTCATTCCCTCCCCAACTCCGCAAACCCGCATGGTTGGTGGATGGGATAAAATGGATGAAAATAAAGATGTTCCGTAAAAGGGATAGTTAAATTGAATTAAATGGGAAAAATGGAAGGGAAAATAGAAAATAAAGTCGTTCCGTAGAAGAGATAAGGAAAAAGGGAAAAGGGCTAAGAATAGAAAAATAAAATCCTTTGTAACCTGCACGATAAGCGGATTACAAAGGATTGATTTATTAAAAGGATGCATAACTTAATTCCTTAAACCTTGCCCCTTAACCCTGTTCCAAAGGAACATCTTTATTTTCAGCGGAACGACTTTATTTGCAATGGAACGAGTTTATTTGATGTTTACACAGAAGGCAGGATTAAGGGGTAAGGGGAAAGGAATAAGGGTAAAGAAAACATTATTGATATCTGACATGGGAATATATAGGTTATGGTCGAAAGTACGGAAGAAATTTAGGCAAGAAGAAATAAAATTGTGGATTTATTGACAAATTTATACTTTTAATATACAATCTATAGTAGGATATACATTCTTAATGACTTATATATAGACTCACTTCGTTTGCTTCATATGAATATATCAACTACTATTCTTTTTAGAAAGGAGGCAGAATAATGCCATACTACTATGTTAATAACGACCAAACCAGAAATCCTGGTTTACATCATGAAGTTTTGACCTTCAACTGGATAAATTACCATTGAGCAAGGCATTTATCAATTCTGTTATAGAGACCCCTGTAGATTTGCACAAAAGACGGATACAGTGGGCAATCAGGAAGTTAAGGGAAGAAGGGAAAGACTTTGGGGTTTATACAATTGTGGATATGGTAGGAGTAGGAAACAGGTATAGGAAGCAGGTGGTGGAGGAGGTTAAAAGAGTGCTGGAGGATATGTGTTTATAACAATTGTAATATTTGGATGATTTATTAAAATGCATATGATATAATCGAAAAAACACATTTGTTTGATATTGTGAAAATGGTTTAATAATTTGGGAGGGATAAATATAGGAGGGATGAATAAATGAATGAGATTATAATTAAACAAAGCAAGGTTAAATCAATAGGCTTGATAATATTAGGAATTGTTATGTTGCTCGCATGCGTCTTTGTTTTAGCATTTGGAACAATTCACAAGAATATAGTTTACATAATAATCGGAATAATAGGAATGGGTTTTTTTGTTCCTTGTGAGATATATTCTGTTAAAAGAGCATTAAATCCTAAACCATTATTGGTGATTACAGAAGATGGTATCACTGATATGTCAACTGCAAGTAGTGTAGGATTTATTGCTTGGAATGAAATTGAATCTATTTCTGTTATAAGAGTTTTCACACAAAGAGTTATAGCAATTGCTGTTTATGATATAGATAAATTATTGCACAGAATTTCTTCCGCAAAGCAAAAAGTAATAAAAGCAAACTTGAAATTAAATTATCCCCCTATTGCGATACCAATAAATACAGCAGATGTGAATTTTAATGAAGTATTATCTATAATCCAGAACAAATTAAATGAGCATAATCTTAGGGTCAATAATTAAACAATATTTTTATATTTTGCGTCAAGCAGTTGGATATTTTAAGCAAACAATCTCTGGAAACAGAAAAGAGATAAAATTGAACGAGCCATATAGAATAGTTACTTGTGAGAGAGATTTAAACGTTCAAGCCAATGTGAAGGAAGCAGAGAAGAGAATAATAGATAAGTAGTAAGAAAAATAAGTAATATACAGTCTTTATATTTTGCAGTAAAAGTTGCTGCAATATCAACACTATTTTTAGATACAAGCCCATTTTTAAGAACGACTTTATTTTCATTTTGGAACGACTTATGAGTTATTTAATTCAAGAAATAAAACAATAAGAAAAAGTGCAAGATATTAAGCATATACGATAAAGTCGTTCCATGTTGTTAACATAAAGCATAGTTAAGTGTATTTATCTGCATTTTTATAGCCTACAACCCTGAATTCCTGATATCATTTATGCCATATAACCTTTATATTCCAAGACTTACAGCACAATAAAGTCAGAGAATGACTTTATTTTCTTTTTGGAACAAGATAATTTTTATTTTGGAATGACTTATAACTTGTTTATTTTAAGTAAAATGATAATAAACAGCGTAAATAATTAGGCACATACGATAAAGTCGTTCCGTATTGTTAACATAAAGCATATCAAAGCGTATTTATCTGCCTTTTTACAGCCTGCGACCTTAATTTCTAATATCATATTTACCCTTAAACCCCAGTATTTCAAGGCTTTCAGCATTATGATGTTAGGGAATGACTTTATTTGCTTTTTGGAACAACAATATTTTCATTTTGGAACAACTTAAACTATTTTCTTTGCAAAACTTGAACCTTACCCCTAAAATCCTTAATCCTATCTATGTGAATATAAAATAAACTCATTCCCTCCCCAACTCCGCAAACCCGCATGGTTGATGGATGGGATAAAATGGATGAAAATAAAGATGTTCCGTAAAAGGGATAGTTAAATTGAATTAAATGGGAAAAATGGAAGGGAAAATAGAAAATAAAGTCGTTCCGTAGAAGAGATAAGGAAAAAGGGAAAAGGGCTAAGAATAGAAAAATAAAATCCTTTGTAACCTGCACGATAAGCGGATTACAAAGGATTGATTTATTAAAAGGATGCATAACTTAATTCCTTAAACCTTGCCCCTTAACCCTGTTCCAAAGGAACATCTTTATTTTCAGCGGAACGACTTTATTTGCAATGGAACGAGTTTATTTGATGTTTACAAACGGTGCAGCTTTACCTGTTTACACGGCGTATTCCTTCTTGAGCCTTGCCCTGAGATATCCCCTGTCGGTTTCAATGGCTTCCACGAAAAAGCCCCGGCCGTAATAGAAACGCATGAGAACCGTATGTTTTGAGGCGGTATGCAGGTTGACCTCCCGTACTCCTTTCGAAATCAGGTATTTATCCACCGCGTTCATCAGGGCTTTGCCGATTCCGATGTTGCGGCTGTCATGGCCAACGGCAAAGCGGCTGAGATAGGCCTTGTCTTCCTGGATGTCCAGGCGAACGGTCCCGACAATTTCATCATCGATCACCGCGATGAAAACCACTTTTTCGGTAATTTCCTTCCTCACGTCATCCACCGTCTCCCGGAGTGCCTCGAGCTGCGTCTGCCCGGTAATCTGGGCATACTCACGGAAGGCCTGCTGCAGAATGCGATAGACCGATTCCGCGTCGGATTCCTCAGCCTGCCTGATGATGAACGAGTATAGCATGGATTGCGCCTCCTTATGTAGGGAATCAGCCCATCAGCTTGACCAGGACGGCCTTTTGGGCGTGGAGCCTGTTTTCGGCCTGATCAAATACCACCGAATGGCTGCCGTCTATAACCGAGTCGGTCACCTCAAAGCCCCTGTAGGCAGGGAGACAATGCATGAATATGGCATCCGGCTTTGCTTTGGAGAACAGTTCATCGTTTACCTGGTAGGGCATGAAGATGGGTACGCGCTTCTCTTTTTCTCCTTCCATACCCATGCTGACCCAGGTATCGGTATAGACCGCGTCTGCGTCCTTAATTGCCTCCATAGGATCGGTTGTGATGACGACCTTTGCGCCGGTTTCAGCGGCAGCTTCCTGAGCCTTCTTGATGGCATCGGGGTCACAGCCGTATCCTTCCGGTGTGGCCACGGTGATGTGCATACCCACCTTGGCGCAGCCAATGAGCAGCGAGTTGGCCACATTGTTGCCGTCGCCCAGGTAAGCCATCTTCAGGCCTTTAAGCTTACCCTTCTTCTCCTTGACGGTCTGAAGGTCAGCCAGCACCTGGCAGGGATGGTGGCTGTCGGTCAGCCCGTTGATGACCGGAATGGTGCCGTATTGCGCAAGGGTTTCCACATCGCTTTGCTTGAAGGTCCTGATCATGATGCCGTCGATATAGCGGGACAGGGTTTTGGCTGTATCTGCCACCGTTTCGCCACGGCCAAGCTGGATATCGTTGGCACTCAGGAAAAGGGAATATCCACCTAACTGGTACATGCCCACCTCAAAGGATACCCTTGTGCGGGTGGAGGCTTTTGAGAAGATCATTCCCAGGGTTTTTCCCTTCAGAAGATGATTGTGCCTGATGCCGTTTTTATTCTCGTATTTCAGTTTTTCAGCCATGGACAGGGTTTCCAGGATCTCATCGCTGGTCCAGTCGCTCAAACATAACAGATGCTTCATCCTCGATCATTCCTTTCTTTACGGCTCTGTTCAAATGTCTTGCCGGTATCGTATCGGCTGTTTCAGCCTGACATGAAACAGATGATCACCTTCTGTTTGTATTATTATACATTTAGATGTATAAAAATGCAACAAGAATTTTTGTCATTGCCCGAAAGCTTGTTCATTCCCTGCATAAAAACGTGGTATATAACCATTATCGGCAAACTTACGACAAAAGAGTGTAAGCATCGGGTGCCAAGATGCCGATTAATAATTTGAAACCCTGATTGCTATACGCAAGAGAAAGTGTGAAAAGCTGGTGAGATAATGGATATAGCTACACTGTTTGGCTTAATCTTTGGCGTAGCATGTATTGCCTATGGTATTTTCAGCGGAGGAGAAATCTCGTCTTTTGTCCATGCAGGCTCTATAGCCGTTACATTGGGAGGCGGGCTGGCGGCCACCATCATAAGCTTTCCGCTCTCGGATACCATTAAGGCCTTCAGAGCATTGCCTCTTGCCTTCAAACCCTACCGGGCTGATCCCTTCCAGACCATTCAGCTGCTGGTTGAGCTTTCCCAGAAGGCACGCCGGGAAGGCTTGCTTGCCCTGGAATCTGCCCAGGAAAATATTAAGGACGATTATCTGAAAAAAGCCCTTGAACTGGTTGTGGACGGAATAGAAGCCGAGATGGTGAAGACATCCATGCAGTTTGAAATAGACAGTATGGTTGTCCGGCACAGTACCGTCCAGGCCTATTGGAAGACCATGGCTACCCAGTTCCCGGCCTGGGGTATGATCGGAACGCTGATGGGTCTTATTAACCTGCTCAGAAGCATGGATGATCCTTCCTCAATTGGTCCCGCGATGTCCCTTGCTATTGTTACGACATTTTACGGCAGTGTTCTGGCCAACTTTATCTGCAATCCCATTGCTACCAAGCTTCAGGGGGCCAGTGCAGAAGAGATCCGGATGAGGGAAATGATCATGGAAGGCATCCTGTCCATCCAGTCAGGCGAGAACCCGCGTCTGATGGAGCATAAGCTGAAAACATTCCTTTCTCCCGATCAGAAGCTGCAATATGAAAGTATGATCATGAAAGAAAAAGAAGTCGGCCCGGAAAGAGGCGTTGAACCCTTGCAGGGATAATATGCCGGAATCCCTTATACCTTGCACCCGGCAGGGAGCCTGCTGTTGGGATGGTGCACAAGGTGCCCGGGGATTTTGATCATTGAACGGAATGGGGTGAAGATTTACTTGCCCAAAAGAAAGCAAAGAACACAGGATTCATGGGGTGCACCGGAATGGATGACCACTTACAGTGACATGGTCACACTGCTTCTGACCTTTTTTATCTTGCTTTTTGCCATGTCTACTGTAGACGCCCAGAAATTTACCGATGTGGCAAAATCCCTGTCCACTTCGTTTATGAACCTGAGCACAGGGGAATCCATCCTTAATTCAACCGGCAAGAGCATCCTCACCGTAGATTTTGCCAACCCGAGCAACCTGAACCGACCCGAGCAGAAGGAGCGGTATATTGAAAGTGCCGAAGAAATGATTGTCGATGCCGAAAGGCAGATTTACGAGATGGAAATGGACATTGCCAAGGAAGGGCTCCGTCAGGCAGTGGAGGAACAGGGCATAGCGGACCAGGTTGAAATCATCGAGGAGAAGGATTTTATTCTGGTGCGGTTCGAATCCGAGGTCTTCTTCGATTCAGGCCGTGCGGATATCAGGCCGGAAGGGCTGGTTGTGCTCCAGCAGCTTGCCGAGGTCCTCAGAAACATCGATAATGAAATCCTCGTTTCAGGACATACCGATAATGTGCCCATCAATACGCCCATATTCAAATCCAACTGGGAACTCTCAACGGCACGTGCGACCACCGTGGTCAGGTATTTCACCGAAACACTGGGGTTGGATCCGATGAAATTCACCGCCACCGGCAACGGGGAATACCGGCCCGTAGCAGATAACAGCACACCCGAGGGACGGCAGCGGAACCGAAGGATTGAGATCATGATCATGAAGTAAAGACAGGGAAATATATTATAATGGTATCCGTGAAATCTTCAGATTGGGAGAGGTCTATGGATACCATTGTCAGTGAAATTGCGAAAACCCGTATGATTAAGGACGTCAATGAAGCCCTGACCGCATACGGGTTATTTGTATCTTCCATTGAGTTTGATGCGAGGAACGATTTTTCGGTTGTCATAAAGCTTTGCGCATATGATCTGGATCTGTTGGAACATCCCGAATGCTTTGTAAAAAATATTGCTGTCCCTGAAGGGACAGCGTGTTAGTCCGGCATGGCTGCCAGGCAGCCATGCCTTGTCAGGATTGTGCAAGGGTCATTCGACGGCGGGCGCGTCCCTGAAAAGCAGGCTGATGGAGTAGAGTCCGGCTACTCCTACCAGGGAGTATACAATCCTGCTTCCCAAGGAACCTGTTCCGAATATGGCGGCCACCAGGTCGTACTGGAAAAGACCGACCAGCAGCCAGTTAAGGGCGCCTATAATGACCAGTAAGAGTGCTATTCTGTCAAATGATGTTCTCATACTCCCGACTCCTTTGCATTAATTTCGGGCGAGTCTACGCCTTCATTTATTTATTCTGCACACCATAAATCAAATTAATGCGCTGAAATACTTGACATTCTTCATGCAAAGGCGATGCACCGCGGATTTTCATGAAAACCTGCATGGATTGCGCGGGTTTTTCATAAAATCTTGCGGGGGGCAGGATGCATTGATATAATATTAGCGCTTTTAGTTTGCGCAGAAATGATTGGCGCTATGAAAGATAAAAGCGGAAACGGAGGCAAAAGCTATGGCGGATTTCTGGGACAATGAGGAGCTTTTGGGCAAATTTGTTAAGAACAGCCGTGAGGAAATCCATATCAAGCGTGTCAGCAAGAACGGACGCGAGTATGTTGATATACGAACCTTCTGGTATGACAGCAAGAGCGACGAATTCCGGCCTAGCCAGAAAGGGCTTGCCATTCCTCTTGAATTTGTCGGTGAACTGAAGACCATACTGGATAGCATCGAATAATCCCGATAATACTTCAACCGCGCCCGCCGAAAATTTCGGAGGGCGCGGTATATCAGAACCGCACATGCTGCCGGCAGGCTTGGAAGGTGCGGATGCTATAAAATATGCATGAAGTTTTCCGGTTGTGAAAGCTTTCCGATGCCCGCATGATGGGGCAGGAAGAAAACCATCAGGAGGGACGGGACTGTGAAACCGCTGAGCTGTCCGTATATTCCGGACGGCAGAGTTGCTGCCATGTTGGTGTCCGGGGATATGCCGGATGGGATGGCCAATATCCTGAGACGATCCGTGCCCGTCCTTATCCGGACCATGCCCCTGGCCGGGTTGCCTGATCCGGTGAGCAGCCATCCCGATATGCAACTGATCATCCCGGCGGAAGGTGTCATCGTACATGCGCCGAATCTTCATCCCCGGACGGCGGAACAACTCAGGGAACTGGGATTTGAACTGGTACCTGGGGAAAGAACGCCAGCCGGGAGCTATCCCTGGGATATTCCCTATAATGTAGCCATTGCAGGTCGTCATGCCTTTCTGAACATGCGATATGCCGACCGGGTTGTACTTGGCTGGCTTGAAAAAACAGGCAGAATCATCTCCCATGTAAACCAGGGCTATGCTAAATGCTCGGTCTGCATCCTCAACGATGAAGCGTTGATTACGGCCGACGAGGGAATCTTTCGCGCCGCCCGCGGCAACAATATGGATGCATTGTTGATCGCGCCTCAAAAATCCATCGCCATTCCCGGATATGAATATGGTTTCATAGGAGGGGCAACAGGCCTTCTTTCCGGCCATGAAATGGGTTTTTGCGGCGATGTGCATGCACTGGACAGCGCGGAAGCCATCCTTGCCTTTCTGCAAAAACATGGCATAAAGCCTGTGTCCCTGGCCCAAAGCGCCGTTCAGGACCTGGGAAGTCTCATCCCGCTGTGCACCGTATAACGGACAATAAGGGCGACATATACTACACCTGAAAGGATGTGAGAGGATGCCATCCTTCAGGGTTGACTACATGAAGGACAGCAAAGGATTAGCCCACTATATTGAAAAAAAGATGGCTCCCGGAACACTGCAGGGAGTCCGTGTCCGGCATGATGGCAACAGCCTGGTCATTATCATCGGCGGTTTCATGCGAAGAAACGGCAAGCGGTATTCCCATGTGATTCAGCAGGTCTCGGACTCACTTGCCGATTATATCCTCAAGTCTTACGAAAAGGAAATTCTCTCCAGGATCATCCATCGCATCTGCAATGGCCTGCCCAAACGCGATCTGGATGAAATCAACCGGATCGCCTGCAAGCGCCTGTATCCTGAAAACATGACCGAAAACATGATTAAGGAGCGGCGCAGGCTCATCTCCGACAAGATCTCGGAATACCTCAGAACCTCACGCAACCTGACCCTGGAAGGGTTTATCACGTTCAGACTGGGCGAATATGTGAAAAAGCTTGAGGTGGAGGTAGACCGGGCCATCAGGCAGTATTTTGTGGAGAAGCAATACGAAGAGTATATCAATTTGCTCACCGCCTTCATCCGCATGCAGTGCCCAAGAGTTCCGGAACTGCATGTTTTTGTCCAGCCCGACGGTTCCTACCGGGTCCAGGGTGCGGATCCCTTTGATATACCCGATGACATCACCAGGGGCTATGGGATCGATAAAGGGCACCCCGTTATCCGGGATGATGATTTCATGATCGGTTTTCTGCTGACTTGTGCCCCCATAAGGATTTTCATCCATCATGCCGATAAATTTAAAAACAAGGAATTGCTGAATACCATAAAAACTGTCTTTTCGGAGTGCGTGCTGGTGAATGACTGAATTTCGCCCGAATTTTTGTGCGCATTTGTCCGAAATGGCATGAAGGCATTGGACGCATTGGACAAATTGTTGTATAATGTAACAGGAATCTGAAGGTAAGTGGGGTAATCCAGTTGGCATTCAAGGTTTTTCAGTCCGTAATATCTAAAATTCGGGAAACCATTGGCAATGATTTCGGCATTACCGACGGAAACGGTACGGTTATTGCCAGCACCATTGAAGAGGAAATCGGCATGCTCCATGATCAGTGCGCCGATTTTCTGACATCGAATGCCATGTACATTGAGAAACCGGGCCTGGTGATGAAAAAGATTGAGATCAACGGCAGGCTCGATTTTGTGCTCTATCTTGTGAGCGATCATCCCGACAGGAAGAAATATGCCGAACTGATTGCCATCAGCCTGGAGAATGCCAAGCTCTACTATGATGAAAAGTATGACCGGAACAATTTCATGAAGAATATCCTGCTGGGCAACATCCTGCCCGGCGATATCACGATTCGTGCCAAGGAACTGAGGATCAAGACCGATGCACGGAGAATCGTCTACCTGGTCCGTACCGAGAAAACCCGGGAGCTTTATGCCTACAACATCATACAAAGCCTTTTCCCCAACAATACGAAGGACTATATCATCCTTCTGGACGACCAGAACACGGTTCTCGTGAAAGAGCTCAAGGATCGGGAGGACAGCGAGGAAATCCACAAGAAAGCCCGCATCATCATCGATACCCTGAGCAGCGAACTGATGATCAAGGCCAATATTGGCATCGGAACCGTGGCCGATACCCTCAGGGATGTGGCGCGCTCCTACAAGGATGCCCAGACGGCGCTGAAAATCGGCCAAATCTTCGAGGCCGAAAAGAGCATTGTCGACTATAACCATTTGGGTATCGGGCGCCTGATTTACCAGCTGCCCACAACCCTCTGCCGTCTTTTCCTGAATGAGGTCTTCAAGGAAGGGGTCCTGGAAACCATCGATCCCGAAACCATGATGACCATCCAGAAATTCTTTGAAAATAACCTCAATGTGAGCGAAACGTCGCGTCAGCTTTTCATACACAGGAATACCCTGGTCTATCGCCTTGACAAGATTCAAAAAATAACCGGGATGGATTTGAGAAAATTTGATGATGCCATTTATTTCAAAGTGGCTATGATGGTCAAGCGTTATCTTGATGAAGTTTCCAAGTAAATCGCCATCCCAAATTTTTGGGGGGATCTTTTTTGATCAGGTTTGTCGACGCTACAAAGATATATTCGAACGGTGTTGTCGGACTGAAGAATGTCACAGTAAAAATAGACAAGGGAGAATTCGTATTCATCATTGGTGCCAGCGGCTCTGGCAAATCAACCTTTCTCAAGCTTATCATGCACGAGGAAACCCCGACCGAAGGGGAAGTATACGTTAACGGATACAGCGTACATAACATGCCCAAGTCCGAGGTGCCCTACCTCAGAAGGAGCCTGGGCATTGTTTTCCAGGATTTCCGACTGCTACCCAACAAAACAGCCTACGACAATGTGGCTTTTGCCATGCAGATCGTTGAAGCGCTGCCCCGCGAGATAAGGCGGCAGGTGCCGCTGGCCCTTGGGCTTGTGGGCCTCAGCAAGAAGGCCAAGGCCTATCCAAGCCAGTTGTCCGGCGGGGAACAGCAAAGGGTTGCCCTGGCCCGCGCCCTGGTCAACAATCCGGCCGTCCTGATTGCGGACGAGCCTACAGGCAATCTGGATCCCAAAACATCCATGGAGATTATGGAGCTTCTGGACGAGATCAATCAGCGGGGTACAACCGTGATCGTTGCCACCCACGAAAAGAGCATTGTGGATGCCATGAAAAAGCGTGTCATCACGCTGGACAGAGGCGAATTGATAAGCGATGTAAAGAAAGGTTCGTATACAAATGAAGATTAGAACGCTGAGACTGCTTGCAAAAGAAGGCACAAAAAACGTTTACAAGAACAAACTGATGTCCTTTGCCTCTCTGGCTACCATCCTGGCAACCCTTTTTGTGCTCGGCCTGGTCCTCCTGATCATTGTGAATGTCACCACCAACCTTGAGGCCAAAAAGCAGGATTTGCAGGTCAAGTTCTACCTGAGGGTTGATGCCACGCGACTGGAAGAGGAAGAGGTGGCCCTGTTCATCGAGCAAAGCCGGGCTTCCGGAGTGGTTGCCGAATACCAGTATGAATCCAGGGAACAGGCTTATGAAAACGCGAAAAAGGATTTGAAGTATGAAGCGCTGATGGAGGGTCTGACCCCGGAAAATTTCGCCGTAGGGTACTTTGTCACCCTCACCAATCCCAATGACAGCGACCAGTTCATCGCCAAGCTGAAACTGTTCAGCGGTGTGGACAGCCAATGGATAACCTATCCCAAACAGGAACTGGAACGGATTTCAGGAATGGTACGCGTTTTCAATTATGTGGCTTTGTTCGTCATTGCCGTCCTGATGGTCATTTCCATCCTGCTGATCTCGAATACCATCCGCCTTACGGTTTTCGCAAGGCGTAAGGAGATTGAGATCATGAAGTATGTTGGTGCCAATGACTGGTTCATCCGGTTCCCCTTTATCATCGAGGGCATGCTGATCGGGCTTTTGGGGGCCTTGCTGTCGCATCTTTTGACCTCCCAGGCCTATGGCTGGATTAAGGATGGGCTGAATACCCTGTTCAACAGCATCAAGATATCCGGCCTGCAGTTGGTGGAATTCGGCGAACTGTCGATCCGGATTCTGGTGGTGAATGTGCTGTTCGGCGTGACCATTGGAATTATCGGAAGTTTTATGTCGGTGAAGAAGCACCTGAATGTGTAAAGTTCCGATAAGGCGGGACCAAAAAACCTTTCTATTCTTCAATATGGCATTAAAACATTGTCATAATGCCAAAAAAATGATATATTTTTAATTGCGGATTACAAATTTTGCATAATCGTATCGCTGAGAATGAGTGTCAAGCGGAGGCGGATACATATGATGAAAAAAATACTGGCCTTTGCCATGGTTTTTTGCCTTTTGGCGCCCATGGGAATGATTGCCCAGGCCGGACCGTTGGAGGATGCCAAAGCACAGCAAAAAAAGCTCCAGAATGAAAAGAAAGCGCTGGAGCAGGAAAAGAAGAAGGTTTCCCAGAACCTGCTCAACAACAAGCAGGTTCGCGACAGTATCATTGCCGAGCTTGAAGCCAAAGGATACGAAAAAGAAAAGATAGAAGAGAAGATCAAAGAGATCGAGGATGCCATCAGAACCCTGGATCAGGCCATACAGGAGAGACAGGAAGAGTATGACCGTCAGCTCAGGCTGTTTCAGCAAAGGCTGGTGGTCCTGTACGTGCGCTCCAGGATTGGTGCTGATGCGAGTGAGCTTGCTCAGAGCGAAGACATGGACGAACTGTTTCGCCGCCTGCATACCATGCAGCTCATCTCCAAGGCCGATCAGGATCTGATGGACAGCATCATGAGGAAAAAGCAGGAGCTTGATGAGCTTAAAGCCCTGAGAGAGCAGGAAGAGCAAAACGCCAGGGATCAGCTGGAGCAGAGCCTAAAAGAACTTCAGGAACTGGAGGTCTCCCGTTCCAAGGCAGAGGAAAGGATCCAGGCTGACGAGGAAACCCTGAAAAAGATAGCCAGACAGGAAGATCAGCTTGAGAAGGAGGACAAGGAACTGGGTGAGCTCATCAGGAAGCTGAGCTCTTCCGGCAAATACATCGGCGGTACCATGCAATGGCCGCTCCCCGGATATACCCATATCTCCTCCTATTTTGGAAACAGGCTTCACCCCATCCTGAAGGTGTACAGATTCCACAGCGGAATTGATATCAGCGCACCGCAGGGGACGTACATACACGCGGCCGCCAGCGGAAAGGTAATTTGGTCGGGATGGCGCAGCGGCGGAGGCGGCAACACCGTCATCATCGACCATGGCGGCGGTATTGCCACGCTGTACCTGCATATTATGAACGGCGGTCTCCTGGTGAAGGAGGGACAGGTGGTGGCGGCCGGCGATGTCATCGCCAAGGTTGGAAGTACCGGACTGTCCACCGGACCGCACCTGCATTTCACGGTTAAAGTGAACGGGGAAAGCGTGGATCCGCTCAAGTATGTCTCGCCCAAATAAAGCATGGAAATCCCGGCTTTGATTAAAGGATATCCATTTGGGTATCCTTTTTATTACGTGACTGCAAGGCGGGATGGGATTCTTTAAACACATGATTCCTGCCCGGGGCGCATAGGATGGGAATGGGATTCTCATGTCCGGCAGGCTCGCAGCGGGACTTAAAGCTGAGAAAGGGATGCTGTATGAAGAACAGAGCGACGCTGATCAGGACCATCGCCATTGCATTGGTATGTTCGGTCATATCTTTTATAGCCGGCTATTTTGTTTCAGTGGGCACACTGGTTTCCTGGGACGTCATGTTGACGCGCCCGCTTACTGACTGGTTCAAACAGCAGTATGCACTTTTTTTTGACAAGAGCCAGGTGGATATTGAAAACATAGAGGCTTTCAACCGGGTTAAGAATCTGCTTAACAGCAGGTACTACAAGCCGGTCGATGTTAACGACCTCCTGGAGGGAGCCATCAGAGGCCTTGCGGCAGGTACGGAAGACCCTTATACCGTATACTATAATCCGGAAGAAATGAAGAAATTCCTGGAGGAAGCTACCGGCAATTACGAGGGTATTGGGGTCCTGGTGGGCATGGATGAGAATTACATCCTGACGGTGGGCGACGTATTCCCCGGCACCCCTGCCAAGGAAGCCGGTATCCAGAAAGGGGACAAGATCGTCAAAGTGGACGATGAGGATGTTACCGTCATCAGGGATATTGACCTCATCGTCAAGAAGATCAAGGGCCCTCCGGGAACTGTTGTGAAGATCACCGTTTACCGTGAGGAAATCAGGGATTATATCGATTTTCAGGTTACCAGGCAGGCTATCAATGTCTCCTACATCTCCAGCGAGATCTTGGAGGACGGTATCGGCTATATCCGCATCAAGCAGTTTGACAACGATATTTCCGAGGATTTCAGAAACCATCTGAACAGCCTCCTGGCCCGGGGCATCAAGGGCCTGGTGATCGATGTCAGGGACAATCCCGGAGGCGATTACCGCGAGGTGGTCAGGATTTGTGATATGCTGCTTCCCAAAGGGCTGATCGTCTATGTGGAGGACAGGGCCGGCCAGAGAAAGGAAGAGTTTTCCGACGAAAATTATGTGGACATTCCAATAAGCCTGCTGGTGAACGAAAACAGCGCCAGCGCTTCAGAGATTCTTTCCGGGGCGCTGAAGGATTACAACAGGGCAACCCTTGTGGGAACGAGGACCTACGGGAAGGGCCTGGTCCAGCAGATAGACATGCACTTTACCAATGGCGGCGGGCTGAAATATACCATTGCCAGGTATTTCACCCCGTCGGGCGTGTGCATTCATGAGGTAGGAGTGGAGCCCGATGTGGAAGTGACGCTGGATGAGGCGCTCAGGAATAAGTCCCTGGACGATATCCCGCATGATAAGGATAACCAGCTTCAGGTCGCCCTGGCAGAGTTGCGGAAAAAGATGCCCTAGTCCCTGTTGCTGTCCATAAACAGTGCATGGCTTGTATACCCTTGGAGATGGCTGGCTATAATATGCCATGGGGTGATAGGAATGATGAAAAAAGATGAGCAGCTCAAACTGGAAATAGCCAAGGAACTGGGGTTGTATGACAAGATCATGGCACACGGCTGGAAGAGCCTGAGCCCCAAGGAAACGGGGAGAATAGGCGGCATATTATCCAGAAAGAAAAAGAAAGCAGTATAGGCAGGGGGAAGAGATGTACCAGGGATTTGCTGAGGTCTATGACAGGCTGACACAGGATATCGCATACGAGAAGTGGGCTGATTTTCTGGAATCAGCCTTTCTTAAATTCGGGGAGAAGCCCCGCCTGGTTTTGGAACTGGCCTGCGGTACCGGCAGCCTGGCCATTGAGATGGCCAAAAGGGGATATGACATGATTGGGCTGGATCTGTCGGTGGACATGCTGTCCAGGGCCATGGAAAAATCCCGAGAACAGGGACTGGACATCCTTTTTATCAATCAGGATATGCGGGATTTTGAGCTTTACGGCACCGTTGACGCGGTGGTCTGCATGCTGGATTCCATCAACTATATCACGGATAAGTCGGATTTGGAACGTGTCTTCCAATTGGTCCACCTGTATCTGAATCCGGGCGGGCTCTTTATTTTTGATATCAACAGCGAGTACAAGCTTTCGCGCCTTTTGGCGGGGAATGTCTTTTATGAGCTGGATGACGACATATCCTGGATATGGCATAATACATACGATCCCGCCCAAAAACTCTGCACCTTCGAACTGACATTCTTTGCGAAAACCCGCGGGGATCTTTACAGGCGTTTTGAAGAGACCCATATCGAACGGGCTTATTCCGACGAAGAGATCACGGATGCCCTTTCCAGGGCAAACCTGAAACTGCTCGACCGTTTCGGCGGTCTGGGCTTCGACCCTCCGGTTCCCGAACAGGAGAGAGTTTTTTATATAACCCGGAAAGAATCTCCGTGCAGCCGGATATGATATGCTATAATATCACTAAGGTTTCCCTGGAGAGCCAGGACTCAATAAGCTTCATATCCCGAACAAGGATATGCGTGCTGGAGGAAAGAGCATTGGGAAGACGAGAAACGCGTGAGCATGCGATGAAACTTTTATACCAGATCCAGATTCGGAAGGATGATCTGGATGAGCAAATTCGGACCTATCTGGAGGAAGAACAGATCCTGGAATCGGTAGAACGGGATTACCTTGAGGATGTGGTCAAGGGAGTCGTAAAAAACCAGGATGAGATTGACGAGCTCATTTCGCGCCATGCCCGGGGCTGGACTGTCTCCAGAATGCCCAAGGTGGATTTGGCCATTATGCGGCTGAGCATATATGAAATGCGCTACCGCGAGGATATACCGGTTAACGTTTCCATCAACGAGGCGGTGGAGCTGGCCAAAAAGTACTGCGGGGAGCAATCCAGAACCTTCATTAACGGTGTTTTGGGGAAGGTGTGGAGCGAGCTGTCCCAGAATGCAGGGGAGCCCGGCACCCATGAATAGCCTCACGGTCAGGGAACTTACGGCGTACATCAAGCAGTTGCTCGACAGCGATATGTTGCTTGCCAATGTGTGCGTCACGGGCGAGATCTCCAATTTCAAGTGGCATAGTTCCGGGCACATGTATTTTTCCATCAAGGATCAGGATGCGGTCATCCGGTGTGTCATGTTTCGGACCTATAACGCCCGCATGCGTTTTATGCCTGAGGAAGGCATGCAGGTCATTGTCCGGGGCTATGTATCGGTGTATGCTCCCGGCGGTAACTACCAGCTGTACGTGGAGGAGATGCAGCCCGACGGCACGGGCAGCCTGTATCTGGCCTTCGAGCAGCTCAAGCGTAAGCTTGAAGCCCTGGGCTGGTTTGCCCGGGAGCGAAAGAAACCCATCCCGCAGCTTCCGCGGGCCATCGGCATCGTTACATCGCCCACGGGGGCGGTTATCCGCGATATGCTGAATGTCTTGCAGCGAAGGTATCCCAATGTCAGGGTCATCATCTATCCGTCCGCCGTGCAGGGTTCTGAAGCGCCTGCGCAGTTGATCCGAGGGCTCAGGTATTTCAATGAAGCGAAGAATGTGGATGTCATCATCATTGCCAGAGGCGGCGGATCCCTTGAGGATTTGTGGCCCTTCAACGATGAAGGGCTGGCACGGGCCATCTATGAGTCAGGTATTCCGGTCATCTCTGCCGTTGGCCATGAAACCGATTTTTCCATATCTGATTTTGTAGCCGACCTGCGGGCGCCTACGCCTTCCGCCGCTGCAGAACTGGCGGTGCCCGAGAAGACAGCCCTGAAGGAGCGGCTGACGCTCTATGAGAGGAGCCTGGTCAACAGCCTGATGATGCGGCTGAAGCGGGAAAGGGAAAGAATTGCGGCCTTGTCATCCGCAAGAAGCCTTATCCGGCCCTATGAGAGGGTGGATGCGCTGCGGCAGCAATTGGACGGCAGGCTGCGGGAACTGGCCTTGCTGGGGCGATCGAAGCTGGAAAAACAACGTTCCGCTCTGGCCGGCATGGCCGGCAGGCTGGATGCGTTAAGTCCGTTGACGGTGCTGTCCCGGGGATATGCCCTCGTTCAGAAGGAAGACGGAGGCGTGGTGAAATCCATCAGGGCCATCGCGCCCGGGGAAATGATAATGGTCAGGGTGGCCGACGGACGGTTTGGGGCGAAGGTTGAAAAGCCCCTGGATGCTTTCCCTGACATAATCGGGTGAGGGTTCGGCCAATGGAAATGAAACGGAGTGAAAGTATGGCGAAGAACAATCCGGATAAGGAAAACAGGGAGCTTACTTACGAAGAGGCGGCCAATGAGCTGGAAAAAGCGATTGCCCTCCTTGAAAAGGGGGACTTGCCCCTGGAGCAGGCCATACAGGTTTTTGAAAAGGCCGTCGGATTGGTACGCCTGTGCAATATGAAGCTGGATGAGATAGAAAAGAAGATTACCATTCTGGTTGAAGGAAAGGATGGCGTCAGGGAAACCGATTTTGTGCCTGACGGGTTATCATGAACTATCATCAGAAATTCGATGCTTACAGGAATCTGGTAGAGGAATGGCTCAAAGAGCGCATAACCGTTCCTGAACTACCTGAAAAAACACTTTTCGAAGCGATGAGGTACAGCCTGACGGCGGGAGGAAAGAGACTTCGCCCTGTCCTGTCGCTGGCGGTCTGCGATATGCTGGGAGGAGACAGGGAAGCCGTCATGCCCTTTGCCTGTGCCGTTGAGCTGATCCATACCTATTCCCTGATCCATGACGATCTGCCCTGCATGGACAATGACGACTACAGAAGGGGGAAACCCACCAACCATAAGGTGTTTGGGGAAGCCATGGCGCTGCTGGCAGGCGATGCGCTGCTCAACACGGCTTGTGAAATCATGCTGGAAGCGGTCCTGGCCGATGAAAAGGATGCTCTCAGAAAAGCTGCTGCAGCGCGCCTGATCATGGAAGCGGCAGGAGCCTCGGGCATGATTGCCGGACAGGTTATCGATATGGAATCGGAGCAAACAGCGGTTTCCTATGATCAGCTTTGCCGCATGCACAGCCTGAAAACAGGCGCCTTGATCCGGGCCAGCATCCTTTCGGCAGCCCTGATTTGCGGGGCCGACGAAAGGACGACACAGGCCCTGGAGCGTTATGGAAAGCTGATCGGCCTGGCTTTTCAGATTAAGGATGATCTGCTGGATGTTGAGGGGGATGCTGCCGTACTGGGCAAGAGCACCGGCAGCGATGTGAGAAACCATAAATCGACCTTTGTGACGCTTCTGGGAACGGATAAAGCGAAAGAATTGCTGAAGTCAACGGTGGAAGAGGCTGTCAAAGCGCTGGAAGGCCTTCAGAACACCGATTTTCTGATTCATACGGCGGCCTATATTGCCGAAAGGAAAAAATAGCGGCGACGGGTTGCCCATGGCACACCGGCGGTTGGTTTTCAGGAGAGATGAACGTGACGTTCTTTGAAGAGATCATCAATAACAAAGCCCTCATATTGCCTGTGTTTTCATGGTTCCTGGCCCAGTTCTACAAATTTCTGCACTGCCTGATGGTCAACAAGAAGATCGATTTCATGAAGTTTGTCAGTTCGGGGGGCATGCCCAGTTCTCACAGTGCCATCTCGGTTTGCCTGGCTACCATGATGGGTCTGCAGTACGGATTTGGATCGGGCATTTTTGCTTTTGCCGCAGTTTTTTCCTTCATTGTCATGGCCGATGCCGCCGGTGTGAGGAGAGCGGCAGGCAAACAGGCCGCGCTGCTCAATAAACTGGCCAATGCCACCAAGCAGTTCCGGCCCGAAAAGGATTTGAAGGAACTCCTGGGCCATACGCCTGTGGAGGTATTTGCCGGAGCCGCCCTGGGGATACTGGTGGCATTAGTCTTTGCATAACGTCCCGGTTTGTTGTATAATATTCTTCCAAAGCAAACACCAGGATGGCGCAGTATCCTAGTCAGTACTGCCTGGTTTGAAGACGGGCCTAAAAATCCGTTAAAGGGCACATCGATGAAGTTCCTTGTGCCGGCTTGTTACGCCCAGTGATGGGTCGGTGCTGGGAGTTAAGGTTCAGGGGCAGCCCGCAATGGCATGCGGGTGGCGACCCCTTTACCGCGGAGACCCCCGGCTGTGGGAGACAGATTGCCCGCTTTACAGCGGTAGAGATCTTGACTACGGCGGGGGATAGAACCTGTTTTGCGGTATCGCTTACGATGCTGTGAACAGTGTAGCCTGCCTTGAGTGCGGTCTGGAGGATAGCAGATCAGGTGTTGATGTACTGGCCGGTACATGAGCACTATTGCTGCTTGAAACCATCTGTGCAAAAGAGGCTAGAACCAGGTAAGACTCCCGGGGAAAACCCCTAGGCTGTTGATATCCAGGTATTCCGGGGATTGCAGTGTGTACTTAGTGGCAATCAGGCCTTGAGCTGGGCAACCGCTCAACTGCGGGAGTAAAGGGAAACCGCCAGGACGGCGACGTCCTGGTACCCTCTGGGGAAAACCTGCCTGACCTAAGGCGCAAAATTTACTCGGAGTACTGCCATCCTGTGTTTTTATTGAAAAGTTGGCAGGAGAAGCGTTTCATCGTTTCTCTTTTCTGTTGTTGATTAACGCTGAAAGCAGGATGCTTGTTTGGGTAAAGCAGGAACTGAGCAGAAATACATGAAGCAAACGGATAAATACAAGAAGGCCTCCAGGCAGAACATACCCGTCAAACGGAAAACCGGCTTTGAAAAAAGGCATGTTCTATGGGGGATTTTTATTACCGTCTTTTCTTTCGGGCTGTCACTGCTTGTCCTTTTTGCGTCGACCGGGCTGCTGGGAGAAGCCCAGCCGGCTTTCTCATTTGTTGTGGTGCTGGTGATCATCTTCACCGGCGTCGTGTTCGACGTGATAGGCATCGCGGTTACGGCAGCCGACGAAACGCCTTTCCATTCCATGGCCTCCAAAAAAATCAGGGGGGCCAGGCAGTCCCTGATCCTGATCCGCAACGCACCACGGGTATCCAGTTTCTGCAATGATGTGGTTGGGGACATATGCGGTGTTGTGAGCGGCGTTGCAGGGACATCCATCGTGTACAGGCTGTTTGCCGCAAGCGGTGATATTTCGCTGATAGAAACCATCACAGGCGCGCTGATAGCAGCGTTCACGGTCGGGGGGAAGGCTTTCGCGAAAAATATCGGCATGAATAACAGCAACTATATTGTTTACTGGGTCGGCAGAATTCTTTCCTGCTTTTATTTTGGAAAGCGAAAAAGGGGTTAGAGGTGTTCCGTTTGAACCGGAAAAATCACGCAAACAGCTTATTGAGCACCATTATCGGACCTGAAGATATAAAGAGGCTGAGCATACGGGAATTGATCGCCTTAAGCGGTGAGATCAGGGAGTTCCTGATCAACACCGTTTCCAATACCGGTGGGCACATCGCCCCCAATCTGGGCGTTGTGGAGCTGACGCTGGCTCTTCATCGTGTCTATGATACGCCAAGGGACAAGATCATCTGGGATGTGGGGCATCAGACCTATGTCCACAAGATCCTGACGGGCAGGAAGGACAGGTTCCACACCCTCAGACAGATGGACGGCCTTTCGGGGTTCCCCAAGACGGAGGAAAGCGAATACGACGCTTTCAATACCGGGCACAGCTCCACTTCCATATCGGCCGCCCTCGGCATGGCGCGGGCCCGTGATCTGAAGGGGGAGAACTATCATGTGGCGGCTGTCATCGGCGACGGGGCGCTTACGGGCGGCATGGCCTTTGAAGCCCTGAACGACGCGGGCAATGCCAGGACAAATCTGCTCATCGTTCTCAATGATAACGGCATGTCCATCGCGCCCAACGTGGGCGGCATCTCCCGGTACTTAAGCCGCCTGCGTATGAGGCCTTTCTATTATAAAACCAGGGAATCGATACAGTCCCTGCTGGACAGGAAGCTTCCCAAATCCGGAAAGCATGTACGCAGGATCCTTCATCGCATCAAAAGCACCATGAAAAGCTTTCTCATGCCTTCCATGTTTTTCGAGGATCTGGGGTTCAGGTATTTTGGTCCCATAGACGGGCATAATATCCGGGAAATGATCAGGGTTCTGGAGCATGCCAGGACCATGAAAGGACCGGTCCTGGTCCATGTGTGCACAGTAAAAGGGAAGGGCTACAGGTACGCTGAAGAAAAGCCCAATGTTTTTCATGGCATTGCGCCTTTCGAGATTGAAACGGGCGAACTTAAAAATAATGGCGGCGAGAGCTATTCACAAGTCTTTGGCAGAAAGATCTGCGAGCTGGCCAAGGACGATCCGGACATTGTGGCCATAACTGCCGCCATGCCAGACGGTACCGGCCTCAACCCGTTCAGGGAGTCCTTTCCCAGGCGCTTTTACGATGTGGGTATTGCCGAACAGCATGCGGTGACCTTTGCCGCCGGGCTGGCCAAGGGAGGCATCAAGCCCGTTGTGGCCATCTACTCCACCTTCCTGCAGCGCGCGTATGATCAAATGCTCCATGATGTTGCCCTGCAGAATCTCCATGTGGTTTTTGCCATTGACCGGGCCGGTGTGGTGGGGGATGATGGTGAGACCCACCAGGGCATATATGACATCGCCTATATCAAGACCATGCCCAACTTCACCCTCATGGCTCCCGCTTCTCCCAGGGAACTGGAGATGATGCTGGCATATGCCGTTTCAGTTCACAAGGGTCCGATAGCCATCCGGTATCCCCGCGGGACCGGTTCCGAAATAGAAGCCCTGAAGCAGCCCATCACCTATGGAAAGGGGTTGGTTGTCAGGGAGGGGAAGGATGTCACCCTCGTTGCCCCGGGGAACTTCCTGCGCATGGCGCTGAAAACCGCGGCTCTCCTGGAAGAGGAAGGTATCAGCTGCGAGGTGATCAATCCCCGGTTTATCAAGCCTCTGGATAAACAGCTGCTCAGGACATCCATAGGCAAAACCGGACGGGTTGTTGTGATGGAGGATGGTATCGTAAGCGGCGGTTTCGGCAGCAGTGTCCTGGAATTCCTCAATGAGGAGAGGATCCCTGCCCGGTCGCTATTGATGGGATTTCCCGATGAACCCATACCCCATGGGGATCGGAACCTGCTCTACAGGAAGTACGGACTGGATCCCCAGGCCATGAGGGATCGGATACGGGATTTCCTGAAGGCTTCAGGAAAAAAGGAGGACGGGCATGCAAAAGGAACGCCTTGATGTGCTCCTGGTGAACAGGCAGTTTTTTGAGAGCAGGGAAAAGGCCAGACGCGCCATCATGGCGGGAAGCGTTTTTGTAGACGGAGAACGCGTGGATAAGGCTGGCTTTCTGTGCAGCCCGGATGCAGAAATCACCGTGAAAAGCGATCCCGTGCCCTATGTGAGCCGGGGAGGCCTGAAGCTTGAGAAGGCTCTCAGGGTCTTCAATATCGGGCTGGAGGGCATGACCTGCGTGGATGTGGGCGCCTCCACAGGCGGATTCACCGATGTGATGCTCAAGAACGGAGCCGCGAAGGTTTATGCCGTGGATGTGGGCTACGGTCAGCTGGCCTGGTCCCTACGAAACGACCCTAGGGTCGTTTGCATGGAGAGGACCAATTTTCGCTATGTGAAGCCGGAGGATATCGGTGAGCCGCTGGATTTCGGCGCGGCGGATGTTTCCTTTATTTCCCTGAGGCTGATCCTGCCGCCCCTGAAAGCCGTTCTGAAAGAGAACGCCCGTGCGGTCTGCCTGATCAAGCCCCAGTTTGAGGCCGGACGGGAAAAGGTGGGCAAGAAGGGCGTGGTAAGAGATCCTGCCGTTCATGAGGAGGTCATTACCCAGGTCATCGATGCGGCCAGGAACCAGGGATTTGCGGTTCTGGGCCTGTCATGGTCTCCTGTCAAGGGGCCTGAGGGCAATATCGAATACCTTTTGCACCTGTTGAACGGGACGGTTCAGGATGAATCTGCGATCGATGTGAAGGAAACCGTTCGCAATGCGCATCAGGATTTGGATTGAAGAAAGCCTTCCCGCATCTCATGCCGGAAAGGCTTTCCTTTTAGGCTCTCTTCCTGCGTTTTTGCTCAAGCTCTACTGTAACTGTCATTGCAAGGAGCAGAGCGACGAAGCAATCTCAGGCGCGATCCCTTAAAGCCCGGTCGCCGTGCCGCACGGCTGCAAAGCGTATCATCGCATCAGCTTCTGAACAGGTATTTTTCATTTCTGAACATGGCGGCGGCTGTAAGCAGCGACAGTACCACATAAACCAGCGAGGTCACCATTGCCAGGATGAGCCCGGTATAATTGGTCAGTCCGCCCAGGACCAGCTTGAAGGCCGAGATGGTGTTGAGGACGGGAATCAGGTACATGTAGAGCTGGATATCATTGGGCATCACCATCATGGTGGCATAGGCCGGGATGATCACCACAAACATCAGCAGCGAAAGATAGGTCTGGCCTTCCTTGAAGGACCTGGCATAGGTGCTGATGGCCAACTGGATGCCGGAAAAGGTCATCCCCAGGAGAATGGTTACGGCGATGCACAGGATGACCGTGCCCGTATCCAGGTTGAATCCGCCGATTTCCCCCATGCCCATGGACAGGGCATCAGGATTGATGAAGAAGGCCAGCAGCATGCCGGTCAGGGTGGCAATCACGCTGGCAAAGCTGAACAGGTTGATGGTCAGGTATTTCCCCATCAGGATGGACATTCTGCTGGGACGGGTGGCCAGAAGCGGTTCAAAGGTCATGCGCTCCTTCTCGCCGGCCACGAGATCGGTGGCGGCCGGTATGCCTCCAACGGCCACCAGCATGGCGATCAGCATGGGAAGCACCATCATCAGCAGTATGTTGCCATCGCCGGTTCTGGAAATGTTCTCGGTCTCAACCAGAACCGGGGTCAGGATCTGGGGATTGATGCCCATCGCTTCAAGGCGCTTTACCGCGATTCCCTCATTCAGCTTATCGATGGCCGACATCAGGCTGCCGACCGCTCCGCCTGATCGGGACAGGGAACCGTCGTAATAGACCTTCAGGGTGAATGGCTCCAAAGCCTCCAGCTTTTTCTTAAAATCCCTGTCCAGGGATACCACCAGCTTGGCCTGCTTGCTGTTGATGGCTTCCCAGGGGTCCGCCACCGGCTCAATGATAGTGATATCCTCATCCTGGGTTTCCAGGCTCTCTTTCAGGAACCATTGCGCAGCCTCGCTGTAGCTGTCTGCCGTAAGCGCGACCGTAATGTCGGTGGTCATCTCCTCGCTCATCTTCTCCGTGCCGCCGCCGATGAGGAGGAACAGGAGGGGCATCAGGAAGATGGGGAGGATAATGCTGGTAAAAAGCGTCTTGCGGTCCCGTACAATATCCTTCAATTCCTTTTTAAAAACGATCATCACATGCTTCCAGTTCATTTGCTGCCACCTACCAATCCCATGAACAAGTCTTCCAGCGTTTGGGTACCGTGTTTTTTGAGCAGTTCGTCCGTACTGCCCATGTCCACCAGGCTGCCCTTGTGAATAACGGCAATCCTGTCGCAGAGCTTTTCCACCTCGCTCATGGTGTGGCTGGAAAAGAGGATGGTCTTGCCTTTTTCTTTCTGGACTTTCAGGAAGGCCTGGACTTCCCGCATGGCTCCCACGTCCAGCCCGGAAGTGGGTTCATCAAGCAGCAGCACGTCGGGATTATGGATGATGGCCCGGGCAAAGGAAGCTTTCTGGCGCATGCCCTTGGACAGCTTACCCGCCCTTTTGTTCAGGAAATCCTTCATATCAAAAATATCCGCAAGTTCCTCGATGCGCTTTTTGATCTCCCGGGGGTGCATATCGTTCAGTTCACCGAAATACTGGATGTTCTCATATACGGTAAGCCGGTCATACAGGCCGCTCTCGCCGCCAAAAAGAAAACCTACCCTGCGCCGGACCTCTTCCGGTGACCGGACCACATCAAATCCGGCCAGCCGGGCGGTTCCGGAAGTAGGTTTCAGCATGGTTGCCAGCATGCGAAGCGTGGTGGTCTTTCCCGCCCCATTTTCGCCCAGAAGGCCGAAGATTTCGCCCTTTTGGACGGTGAAGGTCAGATTGTCAACGGCCGTAACGTTTCCAAAACGCTTGGTCAGTCCGTTCAGTTCAAGCATCACTTGTCCTCCTGCGATATCTGCTCTGCCAACAATCATACATCAATTCCGGATGGAAAAACACACCTTTTCAAAATACATTGCCTGTATTGTCAGATAACGGAAGGCGATCTGCATTGGGAAATAAAAGTCGATATATATGCGACAGGGATGAGAAACGGCGGGAACGGAGCGGGAAAAGGAGTACACGCATTCCATAGGAAGGCTTTTCGGCAGACATGCAAGATGCGCTGACAAAATAAAAGGGAAGGGACACAAATACGGCCGTTCCCTTCCGCTGTTTACCGCATGACCATCTTTAAAAATCATGTCCGTCAGTATTTATCCGGCATGTTTTTTTTCAGGTCCTCTATGTTATCGTATTTTCTCAGGGTCTTGATGATGGTTTTGCTGGGATTTATGTAGACGACCGGATCGTCATGCTCGCCTGCCTGTGTGTCGACTTCCAGCTCGGAAGCTTCCCTTTCAAAATCAAAGGAGGGATTGTATTCCTCAATGCTCCTGCTGGCATCGAGGCGGATCCATTTCCCGATTTCCTCGATGTAAACGGCGTTGAAGCCATGAACTATCAGGCGCTTGCCATCCGAGTCATCCTGGTCCTTTCTGATCTGGTAGCATAACCCGCATGGAATCCCGGCTGCCCGCATGAGGGCGGCCAGCAGATGGGCCTGTGCATAGCACGTGCCATGTCCTTTTTCCAGCACTTCCGATGCCTTGATCGTGATGCTGGTTGCATTGATCTGGAAAGAGTGAAAGATCTGGTCCCTTACGAATTCATATATTGCCTGTGCCTTGGAAATATTGTCCTTCAGGCCATCCGTGATTTGTTCAACCGCCTCTTCTATAAGCGGGTCGTCATAGTCGATGATATCGTCGTGTCTTAGGTAATCGTCCAAATCCGGCCTTTCAGGCCACGGGTCGGGCATCATTTCCATCTCCTTGGGCTCAGAATAAGGAGGCAAGCCATCTCATCGGATGCTGACTTGTCCTTCCCTAAATAGTATGCTACCAAACTTCCGGGTATGTTGCAAGCGTTACGGGATATCGGGCTTTCCCATCTGGAAAAATAAGTGCTATAATGATTGGTAAATGTGAGGATTAAAGGGTGCGCCGTCGCGCGCATTTGGGATTCCTGCCGGGAAGGGAGCATATGGCTTTGTCAGGGAGGCAAAAAGTAATCCGGGAGATCATCGGTTGGCTGATGGTCGTTCTGATACCGCTTGTAATGGTCTTTTTTCTTAATATGAAGGTTTTCGCCATATCGGTGGTGGACCAGTATTCCATGAACAATACGCTTTACAAAGGAGATCTGGTTTTCTACAACCGTATCAATTACAATATCAACACCATTGAGCGTGGAGATATCATTCTTTTTCTGGACGGCAAGATTAAGGATGGTTTCATAAGCGAACTGTCCATCAAGATCCAGGACTTGCTGGATAATTTCAGGCCTGAGACACAGCGCGTAAACACACGCCTGGTCAAACGGGTCATTGGCCTTCCCGGCGATGTCATTGATATTCGTGACGGTGAAGTCTATATTAATGGTGTGAAGGAAACCGGGGACTATGTGCATGGCGTGACACCTCCGTTTTCCGGCGAATACCCCCTTACGGTGCCCCCGGGAAAACTGTTTGTCATGGGCGACAACAGGGAGATCAGCAAAGATAGCAGGAGTTATGGTTGCATCGACGCACGATCGGTGGAAGGCAAGGCCGTCTTGATCCTATGGCCGCTGTCGCGTATAGGCAAACCCGACTAAAAAACGAGTGAGGTTGTCATATGGAGTTGGAAAATTCTAAACCCAGATTGCCCAATCCCGGCGATTCCGGGCTCATGTATTCGCTTGCCGCCATCCTTTTTGTCTTTGCCGGCGGTCGTCTGGCCCGGCTGGGACTTCCGGCCGACCTTTACATCATCCTGTCCGAGATTCTGCTGATTGCACTGCCGCCTTTTCTTATGGCGCGGGCGAAAAATTTCCATATCGCTTCCACGTTCCGCCTGAAAAAGCCCAGGGCAGTTGAGGTGCTCCTGACAGTTTTGCTTGGCCCGCTGGTGATCATAGCGGGGGCCTGCGCAGGGATGATCGCCCTGATTATCATCAGGAACACGTTCGGCTCTATCTCGCTGGATACCGGTATTACAACGGTGATGGAGAAGGGTGTCCTGTGGTCCCTGTTCCTCATCGCAGTCGTCCCGGCGGTCTGCGAGGAAATCCTTTTCAGGGGGTTGATCCAGAGAGGACTTGAAAAAATGGGAGCAGGTTGGTCCATTGCCCTCAGCGGCCTTCTCTTTGGGTTGTTCCATTTTGATTTTCAGCGTTTTGCCGCCCAAACGCTCATCGGCGTGGTTGCCGCCTATGTGGTTTACCGGACCGGCTCGATCTTTAACGGCATGATCCTTCACTTTATGAACAACGGCCTGCTGACGCTGCTGAGCCTGAACATGCCCGGTGTGCCAAACCCCAATCCCATGCCGCAGCCAGTTACCGATCCGTTCAGTACCCCGGAATTTGCGGAACTGGCTGAACTCTACGGCATGTCCCTGGACGAGCTTTTGAATGCTGCAATCCTGACCCTGACCGTCGTCTTCCTGTTCACCCTGGTGGTTATCTTTGGCCTCATTCTGGCTCTTCGTGCCGCCACAAGGAACAGGGTGGAAAAACCTGAGCGGGAGAAGGGAGCCGGTCGGGGATTATGGCTGGGAATTCCCGGGCTGGTTTTGGTCCTGACGGTTTACGCGTTCATCGGGCTGAGGCTGATGAACCATCCCGCAGGAACCCAAATCCTCCGCTTTTTGGGGCTGTAACCCGAAACGGGTTTAATACGTTTCATATGTGGCAATACTAGATGCAATTGATAACGAGGGAGAAAGCATGCTGGCTGCGGACAAATGGACACAGTACAGGATACTGGATGCAGGTGACGGGGAGAAGGTGGAGTACTGGAACGGCTATATCCTGAGAAGACCCGATCCCCAGGTAATTTGGCCCTGGAGCAAACCGGCCAGGGTGCGTGAAGACGTCCATGGCATTTATCACAGGAGCAAAAGCGGCGGCGGTCAGTGGGAGTTCAGAAAACCCCTGCCCGAAAGCTGGACCATCACCTATGGAAAGCTCAAATTCAGGGTGGAGCCCACGGGATTCAAGCACACGGGCCTGTTCCCCGAGCAGGCGGTCAACTGGGACTGGATGATCCGCGCTATCCAGGGGGCGGGAAGGCCTATCAATGTCCTCAATCTCTTTGCCTATACAGGGGGAGCCACCTGTGCCTGCCTGTCGGCGGGTGCCTCGGTCTGCCATGTGGACGCTTCAAAGGGCATGGTGAGCTGGGCAAAGGAAAACATCGGCCTCTCGGGATTATCTGAAAGGCCGGTACGCTACATTGTGGACGACTGCATCAAGTTCGTCCAGCGCGAGATCCGGCGCGGCAGGACCTACGATGCGGTTATCATGGATCCGCCGTCCTACGGCCGCGGACCCGGGGGCGAGGTATGGAAACTGGAGGACGCGCTCTATTCCCTGGTGGATCTGCTCACCAACGTGCTGTCGGAGAAACCGCTGTTCTTTCTTTTGAACTCCTATACTGCCGGTTTTTCCTCGCGGGTGTCGGCCAATATCCTGGAAATGGCGTTAACGGACAAATTCGGCGGAAAAGTGACTCACGGCGAGGTTGGTCTGCCCATTGCCGACACAAACCTGGTGCTTCCCTGCGGCACATTCGCCAGGTGGGAGGCTTAAGTCGAGGAAGGAATAGAAGCTGCGTGCATTATGTGGTATAATATCATGAAAACTTTTTCACAATGTTTTCTGACATATCTTCATCATGGAGGGAAGGAATCGGATTAATGGAAAGCGGCTTGGTTTTTGAACAGGTGATTCAGGCATTGCAGGAGAAAAAGGCGCAGAACGTTAAAGCGATTGATATCAGTGAACTGACGACCATCGCGCAGTATTTTGTCATATGCAGCGGAACGTCGGTGACCCATATCAAGACGCTGGCCGATTTTGTGGAGGAAAAGCTTCTGGAGAGCGGCGTGCACTGCCTGCACCGCGAGGGCTATAACAGCGCACGATGGATTTTGCTGGATTACGGTGATGTGGTGGTCCACATCTTCCATGAAGAAGACAGGGAATTCTATGGACTTGAGCGTCTCTGGCAGGACGGAAAACCTGTTCCCCTGGCCGAGACCCAGGTTGCCAAAGCCTGATAAGTGCTCAAATCTGCTCGCTTATCATAAACGGAAATCCGGCAGCTGCAGGATACCCCGGATAAGAATCGCAAATCTATGCTTGGGAGGCATATAGAATGGCATATTCAACGGAGATAGACAGGAAATGGCAGAAAAAATGGGAAGAAACGAAGATCTACAAGTTTGACAAGAACAACATGGAAAAGAAGCTCTACTGCCTGGAGATGTTTTCCTACCCTTCAGGCGCGAAGCTCCATGCGGGCCATTGGTTCAATTTTGGCCTGACCGATTCCTGGGCCAGGATGAAGCGCATGCAGGGGTATAACGTGTTCCATCCCCAGGGCTTCGACGCATTCGGGCTCCCGGCCGAAAACTATGCCATCAAGACCGGCATACACCCCAAGGATTCCACCATGCAGAACATTGCTACCATGGAAGAGCAGCTCAAAAGGATGGGTGCCACCTTCGACTGGGATTACGAGGTGATCACCTGCCTGCCCGAGTACTACAAGTGGACCCAGTGGATCTTCCTGCAGCTTTACAAGCATGGTCTGGCCTACAGAAAAAACGCGCCCGTGAACTGGTGCCCGAGCTGCAAGACCGTTCTGGCCAATGAACAGGTCATCGATGGCTGCTGTGAGCGCTGCAATTCGGAAGTGACCAAAAAGAACCTGACCCAGTGGTTCTTCAAGATCACCCAGTATGCCCAGGAGCTTCTGGACTGTCTGCCGCAGCTGGACTGGCCGGAGAAGACCAAGAAGATACAGACCAACTGGATCGGCCGCTCCGAGGGCGCCGAGATTGAATTCCAGGTGGCCGGAACCGATTTGACCTTCAGGGTGTTTACCACCCGTGCCGACACGCTTTATGGCGTGACCTATGTGGTCCTGGCTCCGGAACATGAGCTGGTGGATAAAATCACCACCGACGACTGCCGTCAGGCTGTTGAGGATTACAGGGAGGCCGTAAAGAAGGTTTCCGAGATTGATCGTATGTCCACCGTGAGGGAAAAGACCGGTGTATTCACCGGGGCTTATGCCATCCATCCGCTCACGGGTGAAAAGGTGCCCATCTGGATTGCCGATTATGTCCTGGCAGGTTACGGCACAGGCTGCGTTATGGCGGTGCCGGCCCATGACGAGCGCGACTATGAGTTTGCGACCAAGTACAACCTGGAGATCAGGCGTGTCATCAAGGGTGCCGAAGGCGTTGACGACGCGCTTCCGTTTACCGAGTACGGGATCCTGACGGGAAGCCGGGAATTTGACGGCTATACCTCCGAGGAAGCCAGGATCGCCATTGTCAGGGAGCTGGAGGGCATGAACAAGGGCGAGCTTAAGGTTACATACCGGCTTCGTGACTGGCTGGTTTCCAGGCAGCGCTACTGGGGAGCGCCCATTCCCATCATCTATTGCGACAAGTGCGGCACGGTCCCCGTTCCCGAGGATCAGTTGCCGGTGGAACTGCCCTATAATGTGGTATTCACTCCCGACGGGGAATCGCCCCTTGCCAAGTGCGAGGAGTTCGTCCATACCACGTGTCCCTGCTGCGGCGGCCCTGCCAAAAGGGATACGGATACGCTGGACACCTTCGTGTGCTCATCCTGGTATTATCTGCGGTATCCCGACAACAAGAACGACAAGGAACCCTTCAACCGCGAACTGATCAACAGGATGCTGCCGGTTGACAAGTATGTGGGCGGAGCCGAGCATGCCGCCATGCACCTTCTGTATGCCCGGTTCTTTACCAAGGCCCTCCGCGATATGGGTTACCTGGATTTCGATGAACCCTTCCTGTCCCTTGTCCACCAGGGAACCATCCTGGGCGCCGACGGGCAGAAGATGTCCAAATCCAGAGGCAATACCGTATCCCCGGATGAATATATTGAAAAGTACGGTTCGGACGTATTCCGCATGTACCTGGCCTTCGGCTTCTCCTATGTGGAGGGCGGTCCCTGGAGCGACGAAGGCATCAAGGCCATCGATCGGTTCATCGCCCGGGTCGAAAGGCTCATCACGAAATTTGCTTCTGAAAAGGGATCAAAGGGGAGCGACCAGTTCGGCCCCAATGAGAAGGAACTGAACTATACCAGGCATTATGCCATCAAGAGCGTTACCGAGGATACCGAGGTCTTCCAGTTCAATACGGCCATTGCCCGTATCATGGAACTGATCAATGCCCTCTATAAGTATGACGCGCTGGAAAACCGGAACATGAAGCTGATGGAAGACACCATCAGGGATGCCATCCTGCTCATGTCCCCCTTCGCTCCGCATTTTGCCGAGGAGATGTGGGAACGGATGGGTTACGAATATTCCGTGTTCAACCAGCCCTGGCCGTCCTATGACGAAAAAGCCCTGGTTCGGGACGAAATTGAGATGGCTGTCCAGATCAACGGCCAGGTCAAATACAAGATCAATGTGCCGCGTGATGCCGACAACCAGCAGATCGAGCAGGCGGCATTGTCCGATGAACGAGCCGCTGGTTATATTGGCGGAAGAAACATTGTGAAGGTCATCGTGGTAAAAGGGCGGCTGATCAATATCGTGGTCAAATAAGGCCGGATATCGGCACCTTTCTGTCAGTCCCGGCATGGCACAGGGTCTGAAATACTGCGATTCGCCGGCAAGGAGGGGGTTTCTTTGGATCAGGGCTTCAAATACATGGTGATTGCTGCCTTTACTTACCTGATCTTTCTCTGCGTGATCAGGCTGGTGCTGGGCAAGCAGTACAAGGCGAAGTCCTTCCTGATCGATATCATCGGAATACTGGCGGTCTTTGGGAGTCTTATTGTTGTCAAATACAAAAGCGCTCTCAAACTGCCCGAATTCCTGGTGTATGTGCTGCCCTTCCTGCTGACCGTTTTGCTTCCGCCCCTGGCTTTGAAGATGAACAGCGACCAGATACTGAAATATCTTGTGCTGAGCGTCTTGGCCGTCCCCGTTATCCACCTGTTCTTTGCTTTCTTTATTGGATGGGGCGACCTGTTGCCGTTTATCCGAATACCGTCGTTATGGACGCTGTAAGGAATCCAATCCGCCATGCCTTGACACAGGTAGGGCGGATTTTATATAAATAGCTATATATTTCAGAGGAAACGCGTGGTGATCGTTTGTTCCAGGAAAACACGGACCAGGTAAGGCTTCTGCAGCCGGCCGTGCTGGCTTTTGTCGGGGATGCCGTATTTAATCTTTTTATCAGGGAAAGACTAGTGAGGAGAAAACAGGCATCCTCCCATCAGCTCCATATCGATGCGACCAGGTATGTGAAGGCTGCTTCACAGTCCAGGATAGCCAGGGAGATGCAAAAGGATTTCAATGAAGATGAAGCCTTCGTCTTCAGGAGGGGACGGAACGCCAAATCCACAACCATCCCCAAAAACGCCAACGTGCAGGATTACCATTATGCGACGGCTTTTGAGGCTGTTTTGGGTTATCTGTATCTGACCGGTCAGACCGAAAGGCTGGACACTTTCCTGGAACAGGCCGCATCCATCATAGAAAATGACGAAACGGAGAATCAGCATGAGTAAACGGGAAGGAAGAACAGGCAGAAAAAAGGTACAGAAATATGAGCCGTTTTATGAAAAAGCCGGAAAAAGAGGGAGAAGGGGCGAAAAGGCAACCTCGAGGAGCGGCGTTGACGATTTCCGGGATGCCTCCAGGGAAACAGAGGATGATGTTGAGGAACGGGAGGATCGGGTCGAAGGGCGCAGGCCGGTCTTGGAGGTTTTGCGGTCCGACCGCCCGGTCAACAAGATCTTCATCGAGAAGGGGAACCCGGATCCCACCCTGGCCCGCATTGCGGCTATGGCACGGGAAAAAGGCGTACCCATCCAGTATGTGGACAAAAGAAAGCTGGATATGATGTCTCTTGCCCGAATCCATCAGGGCGTTATCCTGGATGCCGCCGTCAAGGAATATGCAGAGGTGGAGGATATCTTAAGGATCGCCGCCGAGCGGGGCGAGGACCCGTTCATTGTCATCCTGGACGGCATTACCGACACCAATAATTTCGGTTCCATCATCAGAAGCGCCGAATGTGCCGGTGCCCATGGCATCATCATCCCGAAGCGGCGTTCAGCAACCCTGAATGCCACGGTGGCCAAGGTTGCTGCCGGCGCACAGGAGTTCATCGCCATTGCCCGGGTAGGGAACCTTGCCCATGCTATCCGGGAACTGAAAGCGAAAGGCATATGGATGGCCGGAGCGGATCCCGAGGGGGACAAGGCTTACTATGAAGCCGATATGAAAGGGCCCATAGGCCTCATCATCGGCAGCGAGGGAGAAGGAATCAGCCGGGTTATCAGGGATCAGTGCGATTTTCTGGTGAGGATCCCCATGAAGGGGAAGATATCATCCCTTAACGCCGGTGTTGCTGCCGGTCTGCTCCTGTTTGAGATCGCAAAGAGCAGGAGCGTGTGACGCAGGCACAGGCTTTGATTGGAATCTGGCCCACGGGCTGATGATGTGCACCTTAACCGGTGAGAAATGAGCGGGCAGCCGGATGGAAACCGGCCGCCCGCTTTTCAGTATGTGAAGCGGAAATCCAGGTACCTGACCAGTTCGTCGATCCTGCAGTCGAAGTTGTAAACGAAGGGTTTGTCAGAACTGTCCAGGATCAACACGAAGGGCGGCTCTTCCTTGGTAAAGATAACATAGATTTTGTCAATGGTGGCATTGATGAACTGGTTCCGTACCTTCAGGGCAGGATTGACAGGGATCCTGACAATGTACCCTTTTTCGGGGAACGGCTGGACCTTGGCATAAAGACCCGTAATGCTGTTGATGATCTGCTCGGCCTGTTTCTGTACCGCGTCCGTGGTCTTCAGCTTTTTGACCACCTTCCCCTTGCTGATGTCAAAGATCTGTATTTCGTCACTGCTCTCGGTTGCAGGTTTCGTGGTTTCCAGGATCTCGCCGGATACGGCTACCTCCCTGTAGCGCAGCATGTTTACCAGCGCATCGTAGTTTTCGGTATCCTGTTCCCCGAAGATCTGGAAAATGCCAAGGGAGACCAGGAATACGGCCAATATGGCAGCTGCCAGCCACTTCAGCTTTCTTTTGCTGATGCTGATAATGATCATATACACCACCCCTTAATCATATCCGGGAAACGGCTTGTACTATGACAGCTATTTGAACGAAAGGTATGTCCGGGACACCTGCAAATTTTTATTGACGCAAAACGATGTAATTGATATAATGATGCCACTTTATGGGGAACTGTGGATTCAGGGGTGTTTCAACATGGGGTTGGAATACCCTTTTATCTATAGGACTTCCTGCCGCGTCAGGTGGGCGGCATCAGGCAACTGACCTGTTCACAACCCTGTTGAGAGGAGAGAAGTGCCCGTGGAAAGTTTTGGCGTATACGTATTCAATGATGCGGTGATGCAGGAGCGCCTTCCCAAGGCGACATATAACCAGCTGAGGAAGACCATCGATCAGGGAACCAGCCTGGATCCCCAGGTGGCCGAGGTGGTCGCCAGCGTGATGAAGGATTGGGCTGTTGAAAAGGGGGCGACCCACTATACCCATTGGTTCCAGCCCATGACGGGGATTACGGCTGAAAAGCATGACGCTTTCATCACCCCCACGGGGAATGGAAAGGCCATCATGGAGTTTTCCTGGAAGGAGCTGGTGAAGGGCGAGCCCGATGCTTCGTCATTCCCGTCGGGCGGTATCCGCTCAACCTTTGAGGCAAGGGGCTATACAGCCTGGGACTGCACTTCGCCGGCCTTTGTCAAGGATGGCACACTGTACATCCCCACCGCGTTTTGCTCCTATACAGGTGAAGCCCTTGATCTGAAAACGCCGCTTCTTCGTTCCATGGAGGCTATCTCAAGACAGGCCGTGCGCATTCTGAGACTCTTCGGCGATACCGCCGCAAAAGCCGTGCGCACCACGACAGGGGCCGAGCAGGAATACTTTCTGGTTGACAAAGAACTCTTTTTGAAGAGAATGGACTTGTTCTACACGGGCCGGACCCTGTTCGGGGCAAAGCCGCCCAAGGGCCAGGAACTGGATGATCACTATTTCGGTGCGCTGAAGAAGCGGGTGGCCGAGTTCATGCATGATCTCGACGAGGAGCTCTGGAAGCTTGGCATACCGGCCAAGACCAAGCACAATGAAGTTGCACCCGCCCAGCATGAGCTGGCCCTGATCTTCGATACCAGCAATATTGCCACCGATCATAACCAGCTGACCATGGAGATCATGCGCAAAGTGGCAGACAGGCATGGATTGGTGTGTCTGCTCCATGAAAAACCCTTCAAGGGCATGAATGGATCGGGCAAACACAACAACTGGTCCCTTTCAGCCAACGGAAGGAACCTGCTGGAGCCGGGCCGCACACCTGGCGAAAACGCCCAGTTCCTGATCTTCCTCATGGCCGTTGTGAAGGCCGTGGACGAATACGCCGATCTTCTCCGCCTCTCTGTGGCCAGCGCCGGTAACGATCACCGGCTGGGAGGCTATGAAGCGCCCCCTTCCATTCTCTCGGTCTACCTGGGGGATGAGCTGACCGAGATTATTGAGCAGATAGAAACCGGGATGGTAAGGGACAACGGCAGGCAGCAGATGCTGGATATCGGGGTCCTCACGCTCCCGGTACTGCCCAGGGATGCCACCGACCGGAACAGGACATCGCCCTTTGCCTTTACGGGTAACAAGTTTGAGTTCCGCATGGTGGGATCCTCCCAGTCCATCGCCATGCCCAATTTTGTCCTGAACACCATTGTTGCGGAAGCCCTGTCGCAGATCGCGGACCGGCTGGAGCAGGCAAGCGATTTCCAGGCTGAAGTCAATGCGGTAGTGAAGGAAATGATCAAGCAGCATAAGCGCGTCATCTTCAACGGCAACAACTATTCCGAGGAATGGGTGGCTGAGGCCGAAAGAAGAGGGCTTCCCAATTTTAAGACCACGGTGGATGTCATACCGGCACTGCTCGAGGAGAAAAACATCCGGCTTTTTGAGAAGCACCATGTGTTATCCGAGACCGAGGTCCGTTCCCGCTACGAGATTTACCTGGAGAGCTATGTGAAGACCGTCCGCATTGAAGCCCTCACCATGATAGAGATGGTCATGAAGCAGATCCTGCCTGCGGTCATGAAGCATATGAAACAGGTGGCCGATACAGTGGCATCCCTGACAAAAGCGGGCGCCGACGCAAGTGCGTTCAAGCGGGATCTGGATACGGTGGTCGGGCTGTCCAACAGCCTGAGGGAGAATACGGGCAGGCTTTCCGCCGAGGTGGAGGCCCTGGATGCCGAAGCCGGGAACGGGAACTCGCTGAATCATGCCCGGGCCTATAAGGACAGGATCCTTCCCCTCATGGAAGCGGTGCGGGCTGATGCCGACAGGCTGGAGGAGATTGTGGATGGAAGCCTCTGGCCCTTCCCTACATACGGCGAACTGCTGTTCAGGGTGTAAGTCCGGCGCCTAAGATGATGGACGTGAGCATCACAAGCACGGACGTAAGCCTATTTAACCAAAGAAACGAGGAAGATGGGCGGCTGAACGCGCTTTGCGAAGTCAAGCCGCCTTTTCTTATGCTCATTTTGCCTTATCGCCAATGCGCCCTTAATCTTTACGGGCTCCCTTCGATCAGGTGTCATTGCGAGCGAACAAAGCGAGCGTGGCAATCTCTTCATACCGCGGTTGGCTATGAAAGTGACTGAGATTGCTTCGTCGCTACGCTCCTCGCAATGACACAATGGTCATAGCCCAGCGGAGCCATATCCTGGATGTCATTAGGTGCGAAGCACAGTGAACCGCGGCAATCTTTAAAAACCGGGTGGATTACAGCGGACAGCAGGATAATAGCAAAGCAAAACTGAAAAAACAGGAAATCAAGTAAACCGAAGGATGCCATTCGCCGTCTAATCGGATAAAATGGAAAGCAAGAAGACCATGGAGGGTTGCGTCATGAATATTTGGGCGCGGGTTTCCCGCAGCAGGAGCATAAAACCGGTTCTGGTTGCCGGGCTGCTTATAGCATGCCTGCTTACGGGCTGTGCACGTGCTAAGAAGTCAGATTACGCATTTCAGCCATCCGATGTGACCTCTGTCCCGATGGGCGATCCCTTTGTCCAGGATATCAACCGTCTGGGTATTAACGCTCTTAAGCTGGTCAACCAGGACGAAGCAGGCGGCGGGAACCTGATCCTGTCACCAATAAGCCTTGCCACAGCGCTTTCGGTTCTCAGCAACGGTGCCGCAGGGGCTACCCTGGAGCAGATCAACGGGATCGTCAATAGCCGGGGACTGTCCCAGAATGAGCATAACAACAGATACAGGGACCTGATCAGCAGTTTTTACAACAGGAAGGACATGGTGATACTTCCGGCCAACTCCCTGTGGATCAAAAGGAATTATCCATTTAAGGAGAGCTTTGCTGAGCTGGCCAAAGCCTGGTATGACGCCGATGTATTCTCGCTCAACGATAAGGCTTCCTCAGCCGTCAACGAGGTGAACCGATGGGTATCGGACAGGACCAAGGGTTTGATCACCGATCCGCTCAGCGAGATCCATCCTCTGACCGTGATGCTCCTGGTCAATACCCTGTACTTCCGGGGAACCTGGGAGAATCCGTTTGATGACAGCTTTACCAGGAAAGAAGACTTTACGTTGAGTACAGGCGAAACGGTGAAGGTTGATATGATGAACAGCCGGCTGATGGTGCCCTTCCATGATGCCGGGGATTTGAAGGCGGCAAAGCTGTATTACAGGGGCGGAGTATCCATGCTCTTTTTGCGGCCTGAGGAGAATGTCAACGATCTTTTGTCGGATCTGACGGCGGAAAAGCTTTTTGAAATCAACAGCCATCTCGCCATCCATACGACCGACCTGAAGGTGCCCAGGCTGGATTTTGGTTATAAGTCCGAGATGAGCGACTGCCTGAAAGCCTTGGGGATGGTGGATGCCTTTACGGATGGGGTGGCCGACTTCAGCCGGATGGTTGACGGCAAAAAGCCTTCTGTGAGCCGTGTCCTTCATGAATGCCGGCTCAAACTGGATGAGGAAGGCACTGAGGCGGCTGCGGCAACGGTGGTAGAAATGGCGGGCTCGGCCGCTCCGCCGGGAACGGAGGAAATCAGGACCTTCTATCTGGATAAGCCCTTCGTCTTCATCATTCTGGATGAGCAAACCGGAACCATCCTGTTCCTTGGGAAGGTTGAAAATCCGCTTGGATAATAGGATCATGCCGTGGTGGTGTTCCCGTAATCGCAGGGAGAGGAATAAGCGGGTATAGAAGGGAGCCCGTAAAGCCCGGCCGCTGTGCTGCACGGCTGCAAAACATCAGGCTGTTCGAATGGGGGTTGGCTGAACTCGCTTCGCTCAAACAGCAGTCGCCCTGTTCCCATTCTCACAGGATGTTTTGGCGCCTTATCGCAATGTGGTCTTGACCTTTATGGGCTCCCTTCCTGTTGGTAAACCCCTGGTGTCTTCGCAAGCGAATGAGATTGCTGTCGGCTCCTCACCATGACATTCCTGGTACTGTCATTGCGAGCGACGTGTCAGCGAATCGTGCGTATTTCATAAATTGGAAGTTGGAGGCTAGAGGTTGGAGATTGGAATTCTCAGGTAACGCACTAAAACTTTATTGCGGATATAACAAATCAAAGCGCGGCTCTTTAATATAAGGCCGCGCTTATTATGTAAAAGGAGCGGTATGGCATATACTCATCCGTTTTTTTTCGTACTCAGCAGTTCATAGAGCTTGAAGGCGCCAAAAAGCAGGATGGCTCCAACGGCAAGGGCTATTCCCAGCTTAATCAGCGATTTGAGCAGAAACCCCAACAGGCTGAGAAAGGCGAGGCATCCCACGATAAGAATGGCGTAACCCAATACGGGACCAAATTTCCTTACGGCGGCGTTCTTGATTTCAAACAGGCGATCCACCATGAACCACGACCTCCTTGTCATCTTTATGTGTTCATTATATGTTCCGAGTTTTACAATCCGTTATGAGATTTCTTATAATCAAATTAAAAAACAGTTAGAATGGGTTTATCCATTCCAACTGTCTTTGGTTATCATGTCCTTCTTCAGCCAAAGCCCTCTAAATCCTGCGGAGTCTCTCGGCGGCTTCCCTGGTCTTTTCAGGGCTTCCGAATCCGGTAAGCCTGAAATATCCCTCACCCCTGGTGCCGAATCCGCTGCCCGGCGTCCCAACGATATGATAGCGGTGGAGGAGCTCATCGAAGAACTGCCAGGAGGTCATGCCTTCGGGAACCTTCAGCCAGACATAGGGTGAGTTGATACCGCCCCATACCTTGAAACCTTTTTCTTCAAAGACGCTGCGGATGGTCTTTGCATTCTCAAGGTAGAGGTCGATGGTCTTCCGGATCTGTTCACGGCCTTCCGGAGTGTACAGGGCTGCGGCCGCGCGCTGTACGATGTAGGGAACGCCGTTGAACTTGGTTGTTTGTCGCCTGAGCCACATGGCATGCAGTTTAAGAGGCTTGCTGCTGTCGGACATGGTGACCTCCAGCGTCTTTGGCACCACGGTATAAGCGCAGCGGAGGCCGGTAAAACCGGCTGTTTTGGAGAAGCTCCTGAACTCAACGGCCACCTTTCTTGCCTCCGGGATCTCATAGATGCTGTGGGGGATGCCGTCCTCCCGGATAAAGCTTTCATAGGCTGCATCATAGAGAATCAGGGTTTTATTGGCCAAAGCGTAGTCCACCCATTTTTTGAGGTCATCCCTGGTCAACGCCACGCCCGAGGGGTTGTTGGGCGAGCACAGATAGACGATGTCCAGGCGTCCATCCGGGATCTGCGGTTTAAAGCCGTTCTCCTCAAGGCAGTCCAGGTAGCGGATGTTTTGGTATCCGTCGCCTGCGGGGGAGCCGGCGTGCCCGGCCAGCACATTGCTGTCCAGATAAACCGGGTAAACGGGATTGGAGATGCCGATGATGTTGCCGTCCCCGAAAAGGTCGGTAAAGTTGGCGGTGTCGCTCTTGGCGCCGTCGCTCACAAAGATTTCATCGGGCTCGATATCGCAGCCGCGGGCTTTAAAATCATGCACCGCAATGGCCTCCCGCAGGAAATCATATCCCTGCTCGGGACCATATCCCCTGAAGGTTTCTGCCCGGGCCATTTCATCCACGGTCTCATGCAAAGCCTGTATGGCAACAGGTGGAAGGGGCTGGGTGACATCCCCGATGCCGAGCCGGATGATGTCTGCCGTCGGGTTGGCAGCCTTGTAATCATTGACCCTTTTTGCGATTTCAGAGAACAGGTAGGTTTCCTTGATATCGCCGAAATGACTGTTGATAAGCATGTTCTCTAACCTCCATCGTCAGATTTCAATCTCGCCGTCAAAGACATGGGTGGCCGGTCCGGTCATGTACAGGCCGTCCTCCTGCCAGTCTATCTCCAGGGTTCCTCCCAGAAGATGGACCTCGGCTTTCCGATCGATCAGGCCAAGACGCATCAGGGCAGCCGCAGAAGCGCAGGCGCCCGTTCCGCAGGCCAGGGTCTCGCCGCTGCCACGCTCGTATACCCGCATTTTGATGGCTGTCCGTGAAACCAGCTGCACGAACTCCACGTTGACCGATTCCGGAAAGATGGGTTTCTTCTGAATCTCCGGACCATAATCGTCCACCGGGAATCCATCGGTGTTCTCCACCATGGTGACCGCGTGGGGATTGCCCATGGACACGCAGTAAAAATCAAAGGACCTGTCGTGGGCTGTGAGGGTGACGGGGAACCGTTTTTCAGGCAAATCGGGAATATCTTCCCGGTCGGAAAAACGCGGGACACCCATCCAGACCCGCACCTTTTCTATTTTGTTATCCATGCCGGGATAAAGGACGAGCTTCCGGATGCCTGCCAGGGTCTCCACCGTAACCTCGGTTTTGTTGGTTAACCCCATATCGTATACAAATTTGCCCACGCATCGGATGCCATTGCCGCACATCTTTCCTTCGGAACCGTCTGCGTTGAACATCCGCATGCGGAAATCCGCAACCTGGGAAGGCAGGATGAGGATCAGACCGTCGCTGCCAATGCCGAAATGCCTGTCGCTCACCTTGATGGAGGTGGCGGCGGGATCGGTTATGGTTTCGGTGAAACCGTTGACATAAACATAATCGTTGCCGATGCCGTGCATCTTGCTGAAGCGTATTTTCATCGTGTCCCTCCGGTTTGTGGCGTTATGTTGTGCAGTGTATGACCGAATATGCCGAATTATGAGTAGTACCTGCTACAACTCTTTTCTGTATATTATTATATCACAAAGGAACACGATGTAAACCCTGAAATGCAAGTTACAAAACAGTGTCTTGCAAGTTGTTCACTTTTTATGGTCTTTTTCGGGGGAAGGGCCATCTTGGGGAGTTGCTTTGTCCTGTTTGACAGGACCGTATTTTTCGACGATTTTCTCTGCGATTTCCAGGAGGGGAGTTCCGGTATCCATGCTTGCTTTTTGCATGAATCTCCAGGCCTCAAATTCACTTAAGTGGTGCGCATGCATCAGAAGGGTCTTTGCCTTGTCAGCCAGCGAACGCCGCTTCAGATCGTCTTTCAGCTTTTGGGTTTCAGCCCGCATCCGGTTTAACCGATCCCTGTACTGCATCATCAGCTCGATGGAGGTTAAAAGGGCCTGCGGTGACACAGGCCTCGGCAGGCAGACGATGTCCTCCCCCGGAATGCTCTGCCGCGCATAGGCCATCTGTTCCGCAGGCACGATCATCAGGACCGAGCATGAACGTTTTGCCAGAAGATCAGTGGCAAAATGGATGCCTGACATATCCGACAGGTTGAAACCGACCACCGCGATATCGATGTCGTGCAGGCCGGCAAGTCTTAAGGCCTGCATGCCGGATGTGCATGAGAATAATACGCGATGCCCGTTTTCAACCAGGATGCCTTTGATTCTTTCCAATGTCTCCTGTTGGCGGAAAACCAACATGATTCTGCAGACGGTATCCACAGGTCTCCTTTCTGTCCGGCAAACGGAAAGTGCGATAAAGATGGTTCAGTAGCGAGACAGGTATTTCTGAATCTCCCATGGATGCACCTGTTGCTTGTATTCATCCCATTCCTTCAGCTTTGCCTGGATGAACCGGGATGTGGCATGGGGTCCCAGGGTGTCGGTGATAAGCCTGTCGTCCTGCAAAGCCTGCAAGGCTTCATACAGGGTCTCCGGCAGGCTTCCGATCCCTGCCGCCTGGCGCTCTTCCTTTGATAGCAGGTAGATGTTTTTCTCAACCGGCGCCGGCGGGGTAAGGCCCTGCCTGATGCCATCCAGCCCGGCTGCCAGAATTACCGCAAAGGTCAGATAGGGGTTGCAGGAAGGATCGGGACTGCGCAGTTCAATCCGGGTTGCTTCGCCCTGGGCGGAGGGAATGCGGATCAGAGGGCTGCGGTTCCTGGTGGCCCAGGTGATGTATACGGGTGCTTCATATCCCGGAACAAGGCGCTTGTATGAGTTGACGATGGGATTGGCGATGGCGGTGATGGCACGGATATGCGCCATGATGCCCGCCATGAAGCTGTAGGCTTCCCGGGACAGACCATATTTGTCCTTGCTGTCATAGAAGACGTTTTCCCCGTCCCTTGACAGGGACATATTGATATGCAGGCCGCTTCCGGGCATCCCGGAAAGGGGTTTGGGCATGAAGGTGGCGTACAGGCCGTGGCGCTTGGCAATGGTCTTGACAATGATTTTGAAAGTCATCAGGTTGTCGGCAGCCCGCAGGGCTTCGTCATACCTGAAGTCTATCTCATGCTGGCCATTGGCGTCCTCGTGGTGGGAAGCCTCCACATCAAAGCCCATGGCTGTCAGGGTAAGACAGATATCCCGTCTGGCATCCTCGCCCAGATCCATGGGGCTCAAGTCGAAATAACCGCCCATATCATGGGTTTGTGTGGTGGGTTTTCCGGTTTCATCGGTATGGAAAAGAAAGAATTCGCATTCAGGCCCCGCATTGAATGTGTATCCCATATCGGCAGCCTGTTTGATGACGCGTTTCAGGATGTACCTGGGATCCCCCTCGAAGGGTGTTCCGTCCGGGTGATAAATATCGCATATCAAACGGGCTACCCGGCCGTTGCTGGGTGTCCATGGGAATATCTGAAAGGTGTCCAGATCCGGATACAGGATCATGTCAGATTCTTCTATCCGGGCAAACCCGTCAATGGAAGAGCCGTCGAACATGTATCGGTTTTCCAGGGCATTCTGCAGATGATCCACGGTGATGGCCACGTTCTTTGTCATCCCAAAAAGATCGGTAAACTGCAGGCGTATGAATTCCACACCATTACCCCTGGCCTGGCTCAGAACATCCTGTACGCTCATCTTCTTTTCCATCCAACATCACTCCCTGATCAATATAAAAACAGTTTGAATACCATATGCATACAAAAAGAGCAACGCAGCGGAGTGCTGCATCCGCCGTCAATCCAAGTGATTCATGCCCTGCAGGGCTTAGCCTTACGAATCGCCTCTGGAAATAAGTATAGCATTTTTGGTTTTAATTGCACATGACGCATGCAAAGACAGAACCCTGATCCGGTTGATCTGGAAGGGCTTGAGCTGTAAAAAAACTGACTCATCGTTCCTCGAAAAAATGTTAAAAAATAAATAATGTTTGTTAAATAAATAATTATTCAAAATAGCCTGTAAAAGCTGCAGGAATTCGTTTATAATGTTTTTTGTATTTAAAATACATTGTTCAAACACTGTCAAGATATTAACATTTGGGGGCAATACACAAATAAATGACTAAATCTTTTTCGACACCTTCCCGTTTGCAGTGACGTTTCAGCAGAAAAGCCTCAGGTTGAATCATGCAGCGGTTACATTTATTGCTGTACCTTTTGCGAATGGACTATGTTATGATTTTCTTGAACGGCTGAGGAAGAACCGTTCCGTTCATATGTCTGTTGTTGCATTTTTCATATTGTCCATTCCGCGAGATTTCGTATGGCGTGACGCAAATACCAGGGGAACATAATAGGTTTTATTGGAGTGATAGATATGAAACTGTTCAAAGGAGGCGTACATCCTCCTCAGCAAAAAAATACGGCGGAAAAGGCGACTGTCCCGATGGGCGTTCCATCGGTGGTCCTGATACCCCTGGCCCAGCATTTGGGTGCGCCCTGCCAGCCCAAGGTCAAGAAGGGCGATACGGTCAAGGTCGGTCAGGTCATCGGCGATACGGATGCCTATGTTTCAGCTCCCATCCATTCCAGCGTATCGGGAACGGTAACCAGGGTGGAGCCGGTGGTTCTGTCAGGCAGCCGACCTGTCATGTGCGTTGAAATCAAACCGGACGGCCTGCAGGAGATCTCCGAAGAAGTCAAGCCTCCGGTGGTTGACAGCAGGGAGAGCTTTCTGGCCGCAATCCGGGCATCCGGCCTTACAGGTCTTGGAGGTGCGGCTTTTCCGACCCATGTGAAGCTCAATCCTCCCAAGGGGACAAAGGTGGATACCCTGATCATCAACGCGGCAGAATGCGAACCCTACATAACCTCCGACTACCGGGAATGCCTGGAGAACACGCAGGGGATTATAGAGGGTATCCTGCATGTGCTGAAATGGACCGGGATTGAAAAAGCCCTGATCGGTATTGAACAAAACAAGCCTGAAGCCATAAAGATGCTGAAACAGGCTGTTTCGAATATACCTTCCATAACGGTGCATGCCCTGCCTACCCGATATCCGCAGGGGGCTGAAAAAACCCTGATTTATACCCTTACAGGAAGGGAAGTCCCGTCAGGGAAACTGCCTGCAGATGTGGGATGCATTGTCATGAACGTTGCCAGCGTAGCTTTTGTGGCGTCCTATCTGAAGACCGGCATGCCTCTTGTCAAGAAGCGGGTGACAGTGGACGGCTCTGCTGTTCGGAATCCCCAGAACGTTGAAGTGCCCATCGGGACACTGCTGAAGGAAGTGTTTGACTTCTGCGGCGGTTTCAAATCCGAACCCGGCAAAGTGATCATGGGTGGTCCCATGATGGGCGTTTCCCAGTATTCGCTGGATTTGCCGGTACTGAAGCATACCAATGCCCTGCTGGCCCTGGATGCAGACGAAGGCAGGATCCCCGAGGAAACGGCCTGCATCCGTTGTGGCCGCTGTGTGCGCGCCTGCCCGATGAGACTTCTGCCACTGGAACTGGACAGGCTGGTAAAAACCCAGCAATTTGAAGAGGCGCAGAGGTTCCATTTGATGGATTGCATTGAATGCGGCTGCTGTGTTTACGCCTGTCCGGCCAAACGGCTGATGGTTCAGTCCATCCGCATCGGCAAGGACTATATCAGAAGGAACGCAAAGAAGTAAAGGAGTGGGCATAAATTGGAAAACAAGTTGTTGATGAGTTCATCGCCGCATATCAGAAGCGATGCCTCCACTTCCAAAATCATGCTGGATGTCTTGATTGCTCTGGTACCTGCATCGCTGGCGGGAGTGTACTTTTTCGGGCTGGATGCGGCTCTGACCATTATCGTTTGTGTGGTTTCCTGCATAGTGTTTGAGTTTTTGGCAAGGAAGCTCCTCAAGCGCAGCAATACCGTTTCAGACCTCAGCGCTGCCGTGACCGGGGTCCTTCTTGCACTGAACCTGCCGGCGGCTATACCCAAATGGATGGCCGTTGTGGGCTCATTCTTTGCCATCGTCGTCATCAAGCAGCTCTTTGGCGGAATCGGACAGAACTTCATCAATCCTGCCCTCGGTGCCCGCGTTTTCATGCTGGTGGCCTATGGCACGAAGATGACCCAGGTATCTGTTCCCCGAGGAGCTGACGCAACCGATGCCATCTCGGCGGCAACCCCTCTGGGCGTCCTGAAAGAGGGCGGCGCACTGCCAAGTTATCTTGATATGTTTTTAGGTAAAATCGGCGGTTCCCTGGGGGAAACCTCGGCCCTTGCCCTGATCCTCGGCGGCCTGTATCTGCTCATCCGAAAGGTCATATCCTGGGAGATCCCTGCGATATACATAGGCACGGTGGCCCTGCTTTCCTGGATATTGGGACCTGAAGGCTTTATGACAGGCGATCCGCTGTTCCATGTGCTGGCGGGTGGCTTGCTGATCGGCGCCATCTTCATGGCCACCGATTATACCACCAGCCCCATGACAAGGAAAGGTGCCGTTATCTATGCTTTTGGATGCGGTTTCCTGACGGTTGTCTTCAGATTGTATACCAATTTGCCGGAAGGCGTATCCTATGCCATTCTGCTGATGAACACAGCGGTTCCGCTTATTGACCGATACACGGCGCCGAAGCCCTTTGGAGGTGGGAAACATGTATAAGGAGATCATCAAACCGGCTATCACCTTGTTCCTGGTATGCGTTATCATCACCGGCGCCCTGGCGGTTGTAAACGGAGTAACCAAGCCCATCATTGAAGAACGAGATAAAGCGGCGCTCCAGAAATCCCTTTCGGTTGTCCTGCCCGGTGCCGGTTCGTTCTCCGATGCCGTGGATCGGGAAACGCTCATCAGCCGGGGTTACCAGCCTGGAGAGACGATTAAGAACCTTTACGAGGCCGAAGCCGGCGGCGAAACCGTCGGATACGTTGTGGAAGTGACCCCAAGGGGCTATGGCGGGGCAATCCGCATCCTTGTGGGCATAGACAGGGACCTTTCGGTTACCGGTGTCAGGATCCTGTCCCACAGCGAGACACCGGGTCTTGGTTCAAAGGCCCAGGACCAGACTTATCTGGAACAATACCTTGGAACCATTCCTGAGAATCTGTACCATGTTGTCAAGACTGCGCCTTCCCAGGACGGGGACATCGCTGCCTTAAGCGGCGCCACCGTCACCAGTCGCGCCGTATCAAACGGGATATCAGAAGCGGCATCGTTGGTCCGCAGTCTTGTGAAGGGGGGAGAGTAAATGGCAGGGAAGCCTAAAGCATTTAGCATATTGACCAATGGATTATTGAAGGAAAACCCGACGCTGAGGCTTCTTTTGGGTATGTGCCCGTCTCTGGCGGTTACGACTCTGGCCAAAAACGGCATAGGGATGGGAATAGCCACCACAGCGGTGCTCATCGGTTCCAACGTGGTGATCTCACTGATCCGAAAAATTGTACCCGACAAGGTGCGTATTCCCATATTCATTACGGTTATTGCAGGCTTCGTGACCATCGTCCAGATGCTGATGAAGGCCTACTTCCCCGATTTGAACGAGCAGTTGGGCATATATATCCCGCTCATTGTGGTTAACTGCATCATCCTGGCCAGGGCCGAAATGTTTGCCAGCAAGAATGGGCCGCTCCTCTCGGCCCTCGACGGCCTGGGGATGGGCCTGGGATTTACCGCGGCGCTGTTTGCTATCGGGTCTATCCGTGAAATCCTGGGCGCCGGAACCTGGATGGGCATTGCCCTGACCGCAGATCTCTTTGACCCTGCGACCATTATGATCCTTCCTCCCGGCGGTTTTATGGTCATGGGCTTACTCATCGCCCTGGTCAATAAACTCTCCAACAAGAGCAAGAAGACCAAGACTGCGGAAGAGTCTGAAAAATGCGCCATGGGCTGCCCGGGCTGCGAGAAAGCCTCATAAATCAGGAGCCGGGGACATATTGAAAGGAATGGTTGGTTATGAAAGAGCTTTTTGTCATACTCATCGGGGCTATGTTCATTGAGAATTTTGTCCTGTCAAAGTTTCTGGGTATCTGCCCATTCCTGGGCGTATCCAAGAAATCCAGCACGGCTTTGGGCATGAGCGGCGCGGTGGTGTTCGTCAATACCCTGGCCTCAGCGGCCACATGGGCAGTGAACGAGTTCCTGCTGAAGCCCAATGATCTGGAATACTTGCAGACCATCGCGTTTATCCTGGTTATCGCTGCATTGGTGCAGTTTGTGGAGATCGTGCTGAAGAAACTGGTCCCGCCGCTTTATAAGGCCCTTGGTATCTATCTTCCGCTGATCACCACCAACTGTGCGGTTTTGGGTTCGGCCCTCCTCAACGTGGAAAGGAATTACACTTTCCTGCAGGCGGTATTCTTCGGCTTTTCCGCCGGGCTGGGCTTCACCATGGCCCTCATCCTGTTTTCCGCCATCCGGGAAAGGCTGGAGACCTGCGATATCCCGGAAACTTTCAAGGGCATGCCCATCACCCTGATCGCCGCGTCCCTGGTTTCGATCGCCTTTGTGGGATTTGCGGGATTAGTGATCCAGTAAGAAGGGGGTAGCAATCATGAGCATTATCATACCCGTCGCCGTCGTATCGGGCCTTGGCCTGTTTTTTGGCATAGGTCTTGCCTATGCCTCCAAGGTGTTCGCGGTGAAGGTTGACGAGAGAATAGAAAAGGTCAGGGAATTTCTTCCGGGAGCCAACTGCGGTGCCTGCGGCTTCTCAGGCTGCGATGGGCTTGCCGAGGCCATCGTGAATGAAGGCGTCTCTCCCGGCAAATGCCCTGTAAACAGCAAGGAAGGCATTAACGCCATTGCAGAACTGATGGGTATTGACGAAGGAGAGGTATCCCAGATGGTGGCCCGGGTTATCTGCCAGGGTACCTGGACCAAAGCGGATATGAAGTATGAATATCAGGGTGTTCAGGACTGCCATGCCGCCAATCAGCTGGGAGGCGGGATGTCTCAGTGCTATTACGGCTGCATCGGGCTTGGTTCCTGCCAGCGCGCCTGTCCCTTTGATGCCATTGAGCTGAAGAACGGGCTGGCACGAATCATTCCGGAAAAATGCAAGGGCTGCGGCATGTGCGTGGCTGAATGCCCCAAAGGAATCATCCGGCTTGTTCCGGTGCTGACAGGCTTTACCGTCCTGTGCGCCAATCAGGACAAGGGTGGGGTGGCCAGGAAGAACTGCAAGGTGGCCTGCATCGGCTGCATGAAGTGCCAGAAGGTGTGCCCGGCCGGCGCCATTACCGTTGAAAACAACCTGGCCCGCATCGATCATGAAAAATGTGAGAACTGCGGCAAATGCGCAGAGGTTTGTCCCCAGTCCACCATCCATGACGCCATGCACGAGCGTTTCCCCATGGACTAGTCTTGAAATGCAAGGCCAATCGTCATGTGCATAAGCCCACCTGTCAACATGAAGAGAGGACGGGCATACGACGAGGTTGCCGGTGCCGGATGCCTGCAGCCTCATTGTGTTTTTGTCCGGTTTTGTGCGGAACGAACCTGCGGCAGGCGTTACATCTGCCGCTTTTTGGTATAATGGGAGTAAAACATCAGACAATTGGCCCGGCAGACCGTATTATACACGGTTATGGAAAAAGAGATGCAGGATTATGAGGTTGTCAGGCTCTGCCTTGAGGGCAGGACGGAACATTTTGAAACATTGGTTGACCGGTACCAGAAGCTTGTTTACTCACTGGCCTGGAGCTACCTGAAGGATGCGCAGCTTGCCGAAGACGCCGCCCAGGAAGCTTTTGCAAAGGCCTATAAGCACCTGGCATCCTATAATCCCGCATTCAGGTTTTCAACCTGGATTGCCCGCATAACAGCCAATACCTGCACGGATTTTCTGAGAAAAAGAAAGGAATTCTGCCCGATTGAGGATGCCTTTGAGGTGACCGATCCGGAAGGTACGCCTGAGCAGCATGTGATAGGAAGGGAAACGAAGGACAGGCTAGAAGGCCTTATCAACCGCCTGGATCCCAAGTACAGGCAGCCCCTGATGCTTTACCACCTGGCAGGGATGAAATATGAGGAAATCGCCGAATATTTGAAGGTTCCCATGAGCATCGTAAAAAATCGGATATTCCGCGCAAGGAAAATGCTGAGACAGGCTATGGAGGACTGACGGTATGAAGGATTGCATAGACCAGAAAACATTCAGCCGGTATCTTGAAGATTCGCTGGAGCCTGAAGTGCTGACAAGACTTGAAGCCCATTGCAGGATTTGTGAGCGTTGCGCCGGTGAACTGGCGGGGTGGAAGGTCCTGAAGGAAAAGCTTCGGGAAGCGGCCGATGTCGAGGTGCCCGACGGCCTCAAGGAAAAAGTGATGTCCCGCATTGCTGGGGAAAAGATTCTTCCGGCCCGAAGAGAAGGGGGAGCCAGGCGAGGTCTTGCCGCTGCCATTGTTTTTGCGGCCGCCCTGTACTACCTCTTCCGACCCGTTTTGCGCCCGATCCTGTTCAGCCTGATCTCCGCCGGTCTTAAGTTCCTGTCGGCTCTGTGGTATAACACCTTAAGCGCTGTCGGTATGGATCCCGCAATTCTGATCAGGCTCTTTGGGAAAATCATGGCGGGATTTGGCAGTTTATTGCCTGTGTTCATGGCCGCTACGTTCCTGATGGTCACAGGGCTGGTTGTGCTGATCATAAGGGGAAGGCGGCGCGGCAGCCGGGCTGAGGTCTCCGGTTAGGGCTTTCCTTTTTTATTGTCCTATTATATAATTATAGTGCAGTTTACTTGGGAACAGGCGGGAGGAAGTAATTATTATGGTAGCAAAAGAAGTCACAATATTGTGCAAAACTGGTCTGGAATCCAAGATGGCAGCCAAGCTGATTCAAAAAGCTTCAGAATATGAGTCCAATATATGGATCCAGAAAGATGAAAGAAAAGCCAACGCCAAGAGCCTGTTGGGGCTTCTCTCCCTGGGAATCAGTCCCGGAGATACCATCACCATCATCACCGATGGCCGGGATGAGGAGACAGCTCTCAATGAATTGGAAGCATTTGCAAAGAACGGAATGACGGATTAGGAAATAATGAAACCGTCGGCTTTCAGCCGGCGGTTTTGCTTAAGCGGAACATTTGTCAGGATGCGAGGTGGCAATGAAAGCAACCATTGAAGAAACCCTGAAAAGCCTTCCCGATGCGCCGGGTGTCTATATCATGCGCGATCAGGCCAACAAGGTGATCTATGTCGGGAAGGCCAAGGTTCTCAAGAACAGGGTGAAGTCCTATTTCCAGAACCGGGAGGACAGGGATGTCAAAACAGCCACACTGGTAGCCAATGTGGAGTCCCTGGAGTATATCGTCACCCGAACCGAGGAAGAAGCCCTGATCCTTGAGAACACGCTGATAAAAAAGTATAAGCCCAAATACAATATCCTGCTGAAGGATGACAAGACCTATCCCCATATCCGCATCAGCGTCCAGGAGGATTACCCGCGCATCGAGATCGTCCGCAAGATCCAGCAGGATGGCGCCAGGTATTTTGGAACCTATGTGAGGGTGGGTGCCGTCAGGGAGACCGTGGAACTCATCAGGAGGCTCTTTCCCATCAGGACCTGCAAGCGGAACATCTCCCCCGACAAAAAGCAAAGACCCTGCCTCTACTACCATATCGGTTTATGTTCCGCCCCGTGCAGCGGGAATATCTCGAAGCAGGAATACGGTCGGATGGTCCAGAATGCATGCGCCTTTCTTGAGGGCAGGCAGGAGGAAGTCATCAAAAAGCTCGAAGAAGAGATGCAGCGCTATGCCGACGAGCTTAAATTTGAAAAGGCCGCCGTGATACGTGACCGCCTGAGAAGCGTGAGTGAACTGCTTAAAAAACAGGTAGTCTATTTTACCCGGGATGAGGACAGAGATGTTATCGGCCTGTATTTCGACGACTGGCACTGTGCTGCCAGTGTTCTGTCCATCCGATCCGGCCGGCTTGTGGGCAAGCGTTCCTATGTGCTGGAAGGGATGGGGGCATCATCCCGGGGAGCCGTCATGGACTCGTTTGTCCTCCAGTATTATGATGCCAATCCGGAGGTGCCCAGGGAGATTGCCCTCCAGTATGAACCCGAGTCTGCCGAAGTGCTGTCGGAGATCCTGTCCAGGAAACGGGGCGGGAAGGTCAGCATCCTGGTACCCAAAAGGGGCGTTAAGGCTGAACTGGTGGAAATGGCCGAGCAAAATGCCCGTGAAGAGCTGGAGTTGTACAGGAGGACGGTTCTGATCAGAAACGCCCAGTCCCGGGAAGTCCTGGAAAAACTCCGGTCCCTCCTCAACCTTGAAAAAGTCCCCCAGGCCATTGAGGCCTATGACATTTCCAATACGGGAGACACGGAGATCGTGGCATCCATGGTGGTGTTCCGGGAGGGGCGCGCCGAACACAGCCTTTACCGGCGGTTCAAGATGAAAGCAGTCACCATGCAGAATGACTATGCCAGCATGCAGGAGACCCTGCTGAGAAGGTTCGGCCGGTACCTGGACGGTTCCGAAGACGAGGCCTTCGGGACGCTTCCGGACCTGCTGCTGGTGGATGGGGGCGTTGGCCATGTCAGCGCAGCCAGGGAGGTTCTGGATGACCTGGGCCTTGAAATTCCCGTGTGGGGAATGGCCAAGGATGACAGACACCGGTCCCATCGGCTGGTGAACGGCGAAGCAAGCATCGATCTGAACCGTGATCAGGAAATCCTCCGGTTCATTGCCTCGATCCAGAACGAAGCGCACCGGTACGCGCTCCAGTACAACAGGCATCTTCGGAAAAAGCGCCATCAGCAATCCGAACTGGACCTGGTCCCGGGTATCGGAGAGGCCAAAAAACGGGCGCTGCTTCGGGCCTTCGGTTCCGTCAAAAGGATCAGGGAAGCAAGCCTTGAGGAAATCAGCGCCGTTAAGGGGATCGGCCCAAAGCTTGCCCTCATCATCAAGGAAAGGCTCAAGGGAAACGGTCATTAAATTTCACCTGATGCCGTATGATAGGATAGAATCTTTTGGTACGAGCCGGACACATGAATTTAGGCATGATTCTGCCCCGGGAATCCGGCCGCAGGGAAGAAGGACTGATGAACCGCCTGCTGTCAGTCCTGTCCATAGGCCGGCTGCCCGTTGAAACCAAATGGCTTCATTTGGATCCCCATATCCATCTGCTCGTCTGTCATATTCCGGCGATTTATGGTCATGCTATGCATCGTAAAGGCCCGCTCAAACGGCTGAAGCGCAAACTGGACAGGATGTTCTCAGAGGAAGGGGTCCTCTCTGTCATTGAGCATCCTGCCGCCTGTAACCTGTATGGCTCGGAAAAAACCAGGTATGAGCCCTGCCTGATGGATATTGCCGTCGGGCGCTTTACGGAACTTTTGGGTATCGTGCACCGGGGACCGGGCCTGAACCGGATGGAAATTACCGTCACCGGGAACCAGCGCCATCTGGAATATGCCATCACGCGGGCTATTTCCCTGGTTAAGACCATCAATGTCCTTATTCCGGAAGGCAGCCGGGAGCCGGGGCAAGCTGAAGAGGCCTTCGAGGAAACGGGCATCCCCGTTCATATTACCAGCGATCCGGAAGTGCTCAACCGAACCCCCCTCTGGATTCGGTTTCCCAATGACCATGAAAGCTTCGACTGCCTGCCTGCGGCCTATACGGGCAGGATCATCGACCTGGGGGCGCTTAAGGTTATTGACACCAGGGCGAAGAGGGTTTATGGTATATGTTTGGAGCTTCCCATGGCCCTCATGAAGGAACTTGGGCCGCTGCCGGATGACCTGAGATATTACAGGCTTCCCGGGTTCCTTGCGGCAAACTGTGCCAATGCCTGGGGAGAAAGTGCCGCCGAAGCCTCTTTACGGCTGGACATGCGGCTGATTGTTAAACCTTGACACGGTTTGAGGTGTCATCTATAATGAATCGTAATGTTAGTCAAGGATATCATTTATCTTTTGGGGGCATGGAATAAAAATAAAGGGGAGAAACGATATGGAACAGAAAGAAGTCCTTCTTACCTATGAAGGTCTGAAAAAACTCGAGGAAGAGCTTGAGTATCTGAAGGGGGAAAAGCGCAAGGAGATTGCGGAGCGCATTAAGGCGGCTCTGACATTTGGCGATATATCCGAAAACTCGGAGTACGATGAGGCAAAGAACGAGCAGGCCCAGAACGAGGCTCGCATTGTACAGCTGGAGACCATGCTGAAGCGTGCTACCATCATCGATGAGGATGAAGTGGATACCCAGATGGTCAATCTCGGCACCTATGTACGGATCCGGGAGCAGAAGTCGAAGGATGAGTTTGAATACCACATCGTGGGTTCAGCAGAAGCCGATCCCGCCTCATTCAAGATTTCCAATGAATCCCCCGTGGGAAGAGCGCTTATGGGGCACAAGATCGGCGATGTGGTCGAGGTGGAAGTTCCGGGAGGAAAGCTCAAATACAAGATTATTGACATCCATAAGTAGGATAGCCTATTGTTTGTCAACTCGTAATCATGTATAATATAGCTCTGATATGAAACACAGTTTACATATATTATGTAAGCTGTTTTCTTTTATGGCTTTCTTTGATTCGCAGGCGCAAGGCGCATGGGATAAAAGAGGCAGTATTCAGAAAAAACACACCCGGGAGGAAGAATATGTCTGAGATCATGGAAAACGCAGCAGAACAGCAGCAGGATATAAATGAAATACTGAAAATCAGGCGTGAAAAGCTTTTTGAGCTTCAGAAGTCCGGCAACGATCCCTTCCGCATCGTCAAGTACGATGTGACCGACAGAACAGCCGATATCGTATCCAGGTTTGAGGAGTATGACGGGAAAAGGGTATCGGTTGCCGGCCGGCTGATGAGCAAGCGGGATATGGGCAAATCAGCCTTCTGCGATATTCAGGACCGGGACGGAAAAATTCAGCTTTATGTCCGCATCAATGATCTGGGGGAGGAAAAGTACGCCAGCTTTAAAAAACTGGACATAGGTGACCTTCTGGGTGTGACCGGAACAGTTTTCAAAACGCGCATGGGCGAGATTTCCATCAAGATAGATGACTATGTCTTGCTGGCAAAATCCTTAAGACCCCTGCCCGAAAAATTCCACGGTCTTAAGGATACCGATACCCGGTACAGGCAGCGCTACCTGGATCTGATCATGAATCCCGAGGTGAAGAAGACCTTCATCATCCGGAGCAGGATCATTTCGGCCATCAGGAAGTACATGGACTCCCATGATTTCCTGGAAGTGGATACGCCCATCCTGAACACCATTCCCGGGGGTGCAGCCGCACGTCCGTTCATCACCCACCATAATACGCTGGACATTGACATGTACCTGCGCATCGCGCCGGAACTGTACCTGAAGCGGCTGATCGTGGGAGGACTTGAAAGGGTTTATGAGCTGGGCCGCATGTTCAGGAACGAGGGCATGGACGTCAAGCACAACCCGGAATTTACCATGATGGAGATCTATCAGGCCTATACCGACTACCATGGTATGATGGCCCTGGCGGAGGATCTGATCTCGACCGTGGCCCAGGAAGTTCTGGGTACCATGAAGGTGTCCTATCAGGGACAGGAGATAGACCTGACACCGCCATGGAGAAGGATAACCATGCAGGAGGCCGTGCTGGAGTATGCCGGCGTCGATTTTGACAAGATTGCCACCGATGAGGAAGCGCGGGCTGTTGCCAGGGCGAAGGGCCTTGAACTGGAAGGCAATCCGACCAGGGGCGAGGTTTTGAACCTGCTTTTCGAGGAGTTTGCCGAGCCCAACCTGATCCAGCCCACCTTTGTGCTGGACTATCCCGTTGAAATTTCCCCGCTGACCAAGAGGAAGCCCGACAAGCCCGAGCTGACCGAAAGGTTTGAACTGTTCATCACAGGAAGGGAGTTTGGAAACGCCTACTCCGAACTCAACGATCCCCTGGACCAGAGGGAGCGATTCCTGGCCCAGGTCAGGAAACGCGAAGCCGGGGATGAAGAGGCCAACATGATGGACGAGGACTTCCTCATCGCCCTGGAACATGGCATGCCGCCCACAGGCGGACTCGGAATAGGCATCGACAGGCTTGTCATGCTGCTGACCGATTCCTATTCCATAAGGGATGTGCTTCTGTTCCCGACCATGAAGCCGAAAGACTGACGATGATATCATTGACATCGAGGAGGTCTTCATATGGACAGAAGGAGAGCCCTGGAGATCTTCGGTCTGCGTGAAGACGCATCAAAAGAGACGATCATTAAACGATACAATGTCCTGTTCAAGAAGATAAGGTACATGGAAGATGCCGGCGATATGGGATTTACCCGTGATGAGCTGGAAGAGGCCTATAAACTGCTGATGGATATTGCGTACCACGATCCGGAGGAAGAGCGAAGGAAACTGGCCCGTCAGCAGCATCCGAACCCGATTCTGAAAGCTCTTGGCATTGATCAGGACAAGCTGTCCAATTTTATATATTATAATAAATGGAAATTTATTGTCGGCGCCCTTGTCCTTATATTTGTGATTTATGCCATTGTCAGCATCACCAGCCGTGTTGACCCTGATTTCAAGCTCATCATTGCCGGAGAGATCTATGTTGAGGACATCGAAGCCACAGAGCAGGCGCTCAAGACCCTGGTAGACATCAAGGAGCCACAGGCTCAGCATATTCCTATCAGTGACAGGCTGGATCCTCAATCCCAGTCGGTCTATGAGCAAAAGCTCAGCGTGGAAATCATGGCCGGAAACAACGATGTTTTCATTGTTGATCTGAACCTGTATAAAAGGCTGGCGCCCTTCGGGATTTTTGTCCCTTTGGATGACAGGCTGGATGAACTGGGGATTGACAGCTATGATGAGCAGCTCCTTGTGGCGCTTCAGACAGAGGATGGTGAGAGCGTTTCTCCTAGGCTTTACGGTGTGGACGTAACCGGAAGCCGGTTCCTGGATGAGCAGGGAATTGAGGGAGAAAGGCTGATAGCCGTTATAATGGCAAATGCAGAACATGCCGATGATGCCTTGGAGTTTATCAAAAAGCTGGCGGAAGCAGTCCAGTAAAATATCTGTGAGGAGGCGAACCTATGTTTGAGTTGGTTTTGGGCAACAGTGGGGGCAACGAGAAGCTGGTATTCCTGCGCGGTGAGATAGACATTTATTCGGCGCCTGACTTCAGGGAAAATCTTTTTCAGGCTATAGGGGACTGCAAGGAGGACATCGTTCTGGATTGTTCAGAGTTAAGCTACATAGACAGCATGGGACTGGGGATCATGGTGGCGGCCTTAAAACGCGCAAAGCAGAATGACAGCAATGTCAGGATCAGAAATCCCAAGCCCAACGTCAAAAAGCTGTTCAAGATTACAGGGCTTGACAAAGTCTTCATTATGGAGGATTCAAAATGAAACCATTGGATTCGGTATCCGTCCTTGTTCCTGCGAAGGCCGAATATGTCAGCGTTGTCCGGCTGACAGCCTCAGGGATAGCCAGCAGACTGGGATTCGATATTGATGATATTGAGGATATCAAGGTATCCATTTCGGAAGTCATCAGCAGGATGATTGACAAGCGTGTTTCTTCCGGACGTATTGCCATCGATTTCCATCTTTTCAGTGATAGCATCAGAATTGATTTCAGGCTTTCAGATAGTTCGCCGAAGGACATTTTTGCCGGCGGAGCAGATGACCTGGCTTTTGAAATCATCCGCTCCCTGATGGACGAGGTGAACCTGAACACGGATAACCAGGCTTTGCTTTCCATGGTAAAAAAGCTTGAAAGGGCTGTCTGAAGATGAGCAAAAAATCAGGATCTCCTGAAACGCAGGAGTGCACGGAGAAAGAATTATTTGAAGCCTATCGCAAAAACCGCGATCTGGCTATTCGCAATGAGATTATTTCACGTTATCTGTATCTGGCGGATATCATCACCAAGAAGTTCACAAACCGGGGTGTCGAAACGGACGATATATATCAGGTTGCCTGCCTGGCGCTGATCAATGCGGTGGAACGCTTTGATCCCGATGCGGAGGTGAAGTTTGTCAGCTTTGCCACGCCGACCATTGTTGGCGAGATCAAGCGCTATTTCCGGGACAAGGCCTCGGTGATACGCATTCCGCGGCGTATTTATGAGGTTTATCAGAAAGTGAACCAGGCCCGGGAATACCTGATGCAGAAGCTGAAGCGATCTCCCAGGATAGATGAAATTGCAGACTATCTCAAGATGAAGGAAGAAACCATCCTGGAGATCATAGAGTCCTGGAATGTATATAATATCCAGTCCTTTGACCAAACTGTATTTGAGGAGGACGATCTGGAGCTGCACGAGACGGTCGGGGAAGATGATGAAACCTTTGAGCGGATTAATAACCGGGATTTCCTGGAAAAAGCCATGGAGAACTTCAACCAGGCCGAGAAGCAGTTCATCAAGCTCAGATTTTTTGAGAACAAGACACAAAAGGATATCGCCAAGCATTTCAATGTATCCCAGATGTACATATCGCGTTTGGAGAAGCGGACCCTCGAGAAGTTCCGCTACATTTTGAAGAAATAAAAAAGTGGGTAAATAAGATACAGGAGGTTCATCCGGGAGGGAATCCTGTTGGCCCGACAGACGGAGGATATGTTAAGTATGAGTGTCAACCAGAAAGAGGGAATAAAAATATACAGTGAAATGATAAACAGCGATGCCTATGAGGTATGCCGTGAGGTCAAGATCATTCTGAATCGTATCGAGATGATTTCCGGCATTGATGCCGATCAGCAGTTTGACATAAAGGTGATCCTGAGCGAGTTGCTTCAAAACGCCATCCGCCATGGAAACGCCATGGACAGCAACAAGAAGGTCAGGGTGGACGTATGGATTCAGGACAACCGCGAGCTGTTCATATGCGTGGCCGATCAGGGGCCCGGGTTTGATGTGAAGCATGCTTTTGGGGGCAGGAAGAAGTCTGCCGACTGCGATGCCCTGTCCATGGACGAGTCCGGAAGAGGTCTCCTCATCGTTCAGAACCTTTGCGACGATATCCAGTTCAATTCTGCCGGAAATGCCATAACAGTCAAGAAACGGTTGGATAAACACTGATACAAGACAGGTAAAGTTAGGGGACGGTTCTCCCAACCGCAGGAAGGCAGGGGAACCGTTTTTTCTGTGTTGCCCTTACCCTGTGGGATAAAGGTAAGGGAAGGACAAACCCGGATCTGTTCAGGCCTGTCATTTTGTGATACAATGAAGGCGAGGAGTTGATTATAAAGATGATGAAATGCTCTATTTGCAAGGAAAATGTCGCCGTGGTCTTTATCACGCGAGTTATAGACGGAAAAACGGAACCTATGGGGTTGTGCATGTCCTGCGCGCAGAAGCAGGGCCTTGCCCCCCTGCAGCAGATGATGAGCCAGGTCGGGATGACCCAGGAGGATCTGGAGAACCTGAACGAGCAGATGGCCGAGCTCTTCGGCAACATGAACATAGATGAATTTATCCAGTCCCTGCCTTCGGATTCGGAAGACAGGGATTCCGACGATGAAGGCAGGAATGCCATGATCCGGTTCATGAACGCCACTTTTCCCGGTTTCGGCCCGAGGAATCCCAAGGAGCCAGGACCGTCCGGCAGCAAGCACGAGTCATACTCGGACAAGGCCACAAGGCCGAACCAGCAGAAGCCGGCCAAGAACCCGAGGAAAAACCTGAACGCTTTTGGAACCAACCTCAACGATAAGGCGCGAACGGGAGGCATCGACCGGGTTGTCGGCAGGGAAAAGGAAATTGAGAGGCTCATCCAGATCCTGAACCGCAGGACCAAGAACAACCCGGTGCTCCTTGGCGAGCCCGGCGTCGGCAAAACGGCCATAGCCGAAGGGCTTGCCCTGAGGATTGTTGAAAACAGGGTGCCCAGGAAGCTTGCCAACAAGGAGATCTATCTGCTGGATCTGGCTGCCATTGTTGCCGGAACCCAGTTCAGGGGGCAGTTCGAGGCAAGGATGAAGGCCATCCTGGATGAAGCCAAGGCCCAGCAGAATGTGATCCTGGTCATTGACGAGATCCATAATATCGTCGGAGCGGGAGAGGCCGAGGGAGGCGCCATGAATGCCGCCAACATCCTGAAGCCTGCCCTGGCGCGCGGCGATATCCAGATCATCGGCGCCACCACGCTGGAGGATTACCGCAAGTACATCGAGAAGGACAGTGCCCTGGAAAGGCGGTTCCAGCCCGTCATGGTGGAGGAGCCCTCCATTGAGGAGTCCATCGAGATCCTCAAGGGGATACGCGGGTATTATGAGGATTTCCACCAGGTCAGGTACAGCGATGAGGTGATTGAGTTCACGGTGAGGATGGCGGCCCGCTACATCCATGACCGGTTCCTGCCCGACAAGGCCATCGATGTGATAGACGAGGCCGGCTCCAGGGTCAACCTGAAGAATGAAGGCAGCCTCGAACTGGATAACCTGAGGGCTCAGCTCAAGGCTATCCAGGAAAAGAAGGAGCAGGCAGCCCTCCATGATGACTATCAGCTGGCAGCCAGCTACAAGGTGGAGGAATGCCGGATTACCGATCGCATCCGGGAACTGGAAAGCCAGATCGGAACCTTGGATGTGACCATTGACGATATCGCCCAGGTGATTGAGTCCTGGACCAGTATTCCCGTACAGCGCATCACCGAGGATGAAGCGGCCAAGCTTCTCAAGCTTGAGGAACGCCTGCATCAGCGCGTCATCGGCCAGGATATGGCTGTTACCAGCCTTGCCCGGGCCATCCGCAGAACCCGGTCCGATTTCCGAAGGAAAAAGAAACCGGCAAGTTTCATCTTCGTCGGTCCTACCGGTGTGGGTAAGACCGAACTGGCGAGAGCCCTGGCCAACGAGCTCTTTGGAAGCGATGATGCCATGATCCGGCTCGATATGTCGGAATACATGGAAAAACACACGGTGTCCAAGATCATCGGTGCGCCTCCCGGCTATGTGGGTTACGACCAGGGCGGCCAGCTGACCGAAAAGATTCGCAGGAAGCCCTATTCGGTGGTACTGCTGGATGAGATAGAAAAAGCCCATCCCGATGTATTTAACATCCTGCTCCAGATCATGGAGGACGGGCGGCTGACCGACAGCACGGGCAGGACGGTGAACTTTGAGAATACCCTGCTCATCATGACTTCCAATGCGGGAACAAACTATCGGATTGGGAACATCGGCTTCAACAGGGAAGGGTATGATGCGCTCAAAGACCGGGTCAACCAGGCTATCAAGGAGATCTTCAGGCCCGAGTTCCTCAACCGTGTGGACGAAATCGTGGTGTTCGAACAGCTCACCAGGGATCAGCTGAGCAGGATTGCGGATCTGATGCTGAAAGAGGTTGAGAACGATGTGCGTGCCAAGGGCATGCATATCACCTTCAGTGAAGAGGTGAAGGCTTTCCTGATTGATAAGGGATTTGATCCCAAGTATGGTGCCCGGCCGCTCAGAAAGACCATCCAGCGCCATGTTGAAGACGAACTGGCCGAGATGTTCCTGGCCGGCAGGCTCAGGGAAGGCTGCACCATCGAAACCGTGATGGAGGATGGGAAGATCGCCTTCAGGATAACCCATCTGCCCGAAAAGGCATAATCCCGTTGCTGAATGCAGGAACAGCGACAGATTGAACATCGCTTCCAATTTTTCAAAATACAGGAACGGAATAAAAACCCCGCGCTTTAGGGATGCTAAAAAGGAGATTCCAAGCGCGGGGTGTTTTTTATGGAAGGAACAGCCAAGAAATCGAAATCATATGTTTTGCTCTTCGTGCTTGCCTTGCTGTTGGTTATCGTACTGGCTGCCGGCATCTTTTTCCTGGTCGGTTCAGGAACAAGCCGGGAACCCAGCAGGGGCACCTATGTGATGGTCCGTTGTGACGGGGTGAGCCGCTCATGAGCAAGAAACTCACCAAACACGAATACCAGTACCTTGTGGAGAAAACCATGCCAACCTCCAGGGGGCTGCGCAATGTGCTGGCTGCGTTTTTCACCGGTGGTCTGATATGTGCCATCGGCCAGATCTTCCTGATGGGGATGAAAGAGCTGGGGGTGGATGAAGAAACCGCATACATGCTGACCACCGTCATCATGATATTCCTGGGAGCCCTGCTGACCGGGCTGAACATCTACGACAAGATTGGCAAGTTCGGTGGCGCGGGAGCCTCCATCCCGGTGACCGGATTCTCCAACTCCATCGTCTCTCCTGCCATGGAATATAAGAAAGAGGGCTATGTGATGGGCGTGGGCGCAAGAATGTTCCTGATAGCCGGCCCGGTGCTGGTCTATGGCATTTTTGCGTCGGTTGTGGCCGGCCTGATCTACTATCTGTGGGTACAGGCCATGTAAGCGCCTGGAAGGGAGAGCAATATTCGGGTAGTAAAGGACGGATGCGGCAACATGAGTACGAGAACAGGAAAACAGACCGTTGTACTGAGCAATCCTCCAGTCGTGATAGGGGGTGCTGCCATCGTCGGGAAGAAGGAAGGCGATGGCCCGCTGGCCAGGTATTTTGACCAGATTATAGACGATGAGTATTTCGGGGAGAAAACCTTTGAAAAAGCCGAAAGCAGGCTTTTACGGGATACGCTGGCCAAAACACTGGAAAAGTGCGGTAAATCTGCTCAGGACATTGATTTCATCATTTCGGGGGATCTGCAGAACCAGTGCACGGCAGCCAGCTATGCTTTCCGCGATGTGCAGGTGTCTTTTATCGGCATCTATGGCGCCTGCTCCACCATGGCTGAGTCCCTGGCTTTGGGAGCCATGCTGATTGACGGCGGCGCGGCCGAAATGACGGCGTGCATGACTTCCAGCCATTTCTGTTCGGCGGAAAGGCAGTTCCGCTATCCGCTGGAATTCGGTTCACAAAGGACCCCCACGTCCCAGTGGACAGTGACGGGAGCGGGCTGCATCCTTCTGGGCAAACAGGGGAACGGACCCAGGATCACCCATGTGACCTGTGGGGCCATTATAGATATGGGCATCAAGGATGCCAATAATATGGGCGGAGCCATGGCCCCCGCAGCCTGCGATACCATTCTCAGACACCTGCAGGACACGGGAAGGAGCCTCGACTATTACGATCTGGTGCTCACGGGCGATTTGGGAAGCTTCGGACGATCCATCCTGACAAGGCTTCTGAAGGATAACGGGGTTGATCCGGAGGGCCGCTATGAGGACTGTGGTTGCATGATCTTTGATTTGGAAAGGCAGGATGTAGTGTGCGGGGGAAGCGGCTGTGGCTGCAGCGCCACCGTGCTCTCGGCCTATATTTTGGAGCTGATGAACCAGAAGAAGCTTAACAGGGTTTTGTTTGTGGCCACAGGGGCGCTCCACAGTCCAACCTGGATCCAGCAGGGGGAAAGCGTCCCCTGTATCGCCCATGCCGTGAGCCTGGAAAATGTTTCATGACGGGGAAACGCCCCTTGGCATATTTAAAGGAGGGCTGAAATGACCGATATAATTAAAGCGTTCGTAACCGGCGGCATCATTTGCGTCATCGCGCAGCTTCTGATCGACTATACCAAGATCACGCCCGCAAGGATCATGGTTATCTTCGTTGTGTCGGGCGTCATCCTGGGTGTGCTGGGCATTTATCCGGCCATCGTCGAGTTTGGTGGCGCGGGGGCGACCATCCCTTTGACCGGTTTTGGCAATACCCTGGCAAAGGGCGTGATGAAGGCGGTAAACGAGACCGGGCTGGTAGGCGTGCTGACGGGCGGCGTGAAGGCTGCCGCCGCAGGGATCAGCTCGGCCATCACCTTTGGCTATATCATGGCCATCGTGTCAAAGCCCAAGCTGAAGTAATGACATGGAACTGGGGGAGTACCATTGGACAAGAGAAAAACGAGGTCGGACAACCGAAAGAGACAGCAAGCGAACAACCGGCGGATGGTGGTGCTACTGGCCGGTCTGACACTGGCAGTGGGCATCATCTTCGCCTTTTCCTATTTCTTCGGGAGAAACGGAAACGGGCCGGAGATGCCAACACCCAGTCCGTCCGCACCTATCCCTACCGATACGGGCACATCCACACCTGAACCCACTCCGGCCGAAACGCCTACTGAGGAGCCCACTCCCACACCAACACCCGAACCGGGTCCCGATGAAGACCGGAGGAGTACACGGAAGAATGATGTGAAGGTCAAGGCGCTGTACTTAAATTCCACAAGCGTCAGAAACAAACTGGACCATTATATCGACCTGGCCAACAGGACTGAGATCAATGCCTTCGTTATCGACATCAAGCGGGACGACGGGGTCATCACCTACGATTCCAATATACCCGAAGTAAACGCCGCCAACGGGGATACGCCCGGCTTTGATATCCGGGAGGTTACCAAAAAGCTTCATGACAACGGAATAATCGTCATTGCCCGAATGGTGACCTTCAAGGATACCACCATCACCAAATACAAGCCGGAACTGGCCATAAAAACCGTTGACGGCGGAATACTGGAGATCAAGGAATCGGGTGGCTTCCGTTCGCGATGGCTGGATCCCACCAACAAGGAAACTTGGGACTACATCCTCAGCATTGCCAAAGAAGCGGTGGAATTCGGGTTTGACGAGATCCAGTTCGACTATATCCGCTTTCCTGAAACCAGCCTGTACAAGAACTATGTGATAAACCTCCAGGAAGGCCAGGAGCGCCACCAGGTCATCGAGGAGTTCATCCGATATATCCGCCATAATCTGCCCCCTGAAACCGTTATCAGCGCCGATATCTTCGGCATGCCCCTCATCAGTGCAAAGGATTACGGCGAGATAGGGCAAACCCTGGAATCCATTGGCTGGAGCCTGGACTATATCTGTCCCATGATTTATCCGTCCCATTTTGCCAACAATTCCAACGGCACCATGGGGAACGGGGTTGGCCAGACCATCAACGGCATCAAGTTTACCCACCCCGATCTGAAGCCCTATGAGGTGGTCTACAATACGCTCATCGTCGGGAAGAGCAGGATTGAAAAGGTGGAAGGGTACAACCTAAAAATGCGGCCGTATATCCAGGGGTTTACGGCGTCCTACCTGCCTTCAGGATATTACAAGAATTATGGGGTGGACGAATACCGCGCCCAGATCAAGGCAGTCTATGATGCGGGGTACGATGAATGGATCTTCTGGAATGCCCGGAATGAATATGTGGAGGCGGCCTTCCTGCCCGAGTAGGGGGAACGCTGTTCCGGCCGGGCGATCCGGCCGGCGGATGCCCCTTGCCGGTTCATCTGATTGAACAGGCCGTATTCCAGTGATTTAACAGGCAGCAGCTGGCCGTTTTATCCGGCCTTGGGCTGCCTTTTTTGTTCTGGTCTGTCCGCCGCGGAAAAGGAAAGATAAAGGAAGCAGACCAGGGAAAAACACAATGGGATAAGAGTCCCAAAGCAATATTTGTGATTGGCGCATTCATGCTGTATAATCTTCATAGGATTTTTTACAAGGGGGATATCCCCCGAAATATTTTTTTGGAGGATTCTTGCGCATGAATATATTTGAAGCCATTGTACTTGGCATCGTCCAGGGACTTACGGAGTTTCTGCCCGTGAGCAGCTCGGGCCATCTCGTTTTGTTTCAGCAGCTTTTCGGGATTGAGGGCGAAATGGTTGTTACTTTCGATGTAGCCCTCCATGTGGGCACTCTGCTGGCCGTATTTGTGGTCTATTGGAAACGGATCCTGGAAATGATCCGGCATCCTTTTTCAAAGCTGCCCGTATTTTTGGTTTTGGGTACTATTCCTACTGTCATCATTGCACTTCTGTTCAAGGATGCCATTGAAGGCTATTATGCCAGCGGATCGCTTCTGGGTCCCGGCTTTGTTTTCACCGGCCTGATCCTGATAGGCGCTGAAAAGATTGGCAATGGCAGAAAGGATCTGGAGAATATGAAGCTTGTCGACTCCCTGCTCATCGGAGCCGGCCAGGGACTGGCGCTGATGCCGGGGGTATCCCGTTCCGGTATGACCATTACCACCGGCCTTGCCCTGGGACTTGACAGGGGATTCGCCGCGGATTATGCGTTCCTGCTGAGCATCCCGGCCATCCTGGGCGGCGCTTTACTCGATGTGCTGGATGTGGTGCGGGGTGATACAACCGCCGTGGCCAGCATTGGAATTCTCCCGCTTGTGGTTGGTGTAGCGGTTGCCGCCGTTACAGGATTTCTGGCCATCAAGGTCATGCTGGCAGCGGTTAAAAAGATGAAACTGAAGTATTTTGCCTGGTATGTCATGGCTTTGGGAATACTGATCATTATCGCCCAGCTCTTTTTCAAAGAGCAATTCCCCTGGCTGGGCTGAAGGATGGATGACGCTATGAAGGACACAATCATTCTTGGTATAGAGACAAGCTGCGATGAAACATCGGCTGCGGTAGTAGTGAACGGGAGACAGGTGCTTTCCAATGTGATCTCTTCCCAGGTGGATCTGCATGCCGAATATGGGGGGGTGGTTCCGGAGATAGCCTCCCGGAAGCACGTGGAACTGATCCTCCCGGTGATTGACAACGCCCTGAAAGAGGCCGGCGTGTCCCTTGAGGAGGTGGACGCTGTTGCCGTCACCTATGGTCCGGGGCTTGTGGGAGCCCTCCTGGTGGGCGTTGCTGCGGCAAAAGCCCTTGCTTTTTCACTGAATAAGCCCCTGATCCGCGTCAACCATATTGAGGGGCATATCGCGGCCAACTATATCACCCATCCGGACCTGGAGCCGCCTTATGTGTGCCTGGTTGCCTCCGGGGGGCACAGCCATATCGTGCATATCGCTTCCTATACTGAATTCAGGGTCCTGGGCAGAACCCGTGACGATGCTGCGGGAGAGGCCTTCGACAAGATTGCAAGGGTGCTGGGCCTGGGTTATCCCGGCGGACCTGCCATTGAGCGGGCGGCCAAAGCCGGAAATCCCGAGGCTTTCCGTTTTCCGAGGGTCAAGTTTGCGGACGCGCCGTACGATTTCAGTTTCAGCGGCCTCAAAACGGCCGTGATCAACATGGTGCACCAGCTGCAGCAAAAAGGGGAGCCCTTGTCGGTGGAGGATATCTGCGCTTCGTTCCAGCAGGCTGTGGCGGATGTGCTTGTGGAGCATACCATCGGTGCCGCCAAAGAATTGAAAACCGATACCATCTGTATTGCCGGCGGAGTGGCGGCCAATTCCCTGCTGCGGGAGTACATGTCAAAAAAGGCCCGGGAAGAGCATATCCGGGTCCTTTATCCACAGTTGAAGCTCTGTACCGATAATGCGGCCATGATCGCCAGTGCGGGCTATTATGCCCTCAAAAACGGGTGTACCGCCGACTGGCGGCTCAACGCGGTTCCGTCCTTGAGAATCGGTGAATCGGGCTGAAAAGTGAACATCTTTCAACAGGTTCCGCCTGTGAATTCTGTGGAAATAATCATAGAAAAGGCCTGTATTGCCCATCCGGCTTGTGGATAACATTGTGGATACTGTGGAAAATGGCTTGTGGAGCGATTTATAGGAATGCATAAAAAAAGCGCTATTCAAGCGCTTTGTACATGTCGTAGTATTTCAGTACCATTTTCACATAATTCCGGGTTTCCTGGTATGGCGGGATGCCGCCGTATTTTCTGACCGCGTTGGGACCGGCATTATAGGCAGCCAGGGCCAGGCTCAGATCGTTGTCGAAGGCCTCCAGCTGATAGCTCAGATACTGGATGCCGCCGCGGATATTCTCCTCGATATTGTAGGGATCGGAAACGCCCAATCCCTTCGCCGTATCCGGCATGAGCTGCATCAGGCCCATGGCTCCCGCGGTGGAGAGGGCAAAGGGCTGAAAACCGGATTCCTGCTTGATAACAGCCCGGACAAGAAGGGGATCCACATTGAATTTCTCCGAGTAGGCCTCGATGGCGGCATCGATCCTGGGCATCAGTTCCTGTATCTGTGTCTGTGACAGCCGGGGATAGACCGACTCATAGGAACCCGAAACCAGAGGATACTTTCTGTTTGTGGATCGGGGACGATCCACCAGTTCCGCGTCGATAACCGGAGCATCGCTTACCATAGAGGCCAGAGAAGCATCCATCAGTGATTGGAAAGCGCTCCCGGCCTGATCGGTTCCTTTCATGGGCACAGGCAGTCTGCTCTGTATTTCAGCAATCTTTTGAGCCAGTATGTCCGAAACCTTCATTTGAATACCCGTTTTGCGCAAATTTTCAGAAGAATGGTCAGCCATTCCCCTGTCTATTATATCGGAAAAAACCTCGCGCTTCCAAACGGTCAAATCAAAGTTGGCCGATCTTTTGGTTTGATCTTTTTTCGGCAAAGATGCAGGCGCGGCTTGCGGCGCAGCGGAAAACTGCCTGTTGTCCCGGACATGCGCGGAAAAAACGATTCCCATGGGAAATTCAGCCGCCTGAATTGAAAGGACAATTTGTGAGAATAATTAAGAACATAAGAGGAACAGGCGGTGGTACAGTAATGCTCGAAAGATATCGAAATGTGAAAAAAGCAAGTCTTTTCAGAAGATTTTTATCCGGAACGATACATGTTACCGTCATGATTCTGGTGCTTTGCATCGCTTATGGCGGCTTGACCCAGAAACGGATTGCGGATAATATTGTCAGGCTGCATATCATCGCCAACAGTGACCAGGCGGCCGACCAGGAACTGAAGCTGAAGGTCAGGGATGCCGTCCTGGACCATATGCGCAACGAGCTTCCCGGTGGGGCATCCCGGGAGGAGGCTGTGGCATACATTCAAGCAAACCTCCCGGAGATTCAGAAGGTGGCTGAGCGCGTATTGAGGGAAAACGGCTCCGATGAAAAAGTGGTGGCCCGCTATGGTGCATACCCGTTCCCGACCCGGAGCTATGGAAACATCACGCTGCCGGCCGGGACATATGAGTCGGTACGCATAGAGCTGGGGGAAGCAAAGGGACAAAACTGGTGGTGCGTCATGTTCCCGCCGTTGTGCGTAGCGGATAACAATACGCTTCAGATACCCCCGGAAGCCCAGGAGCAGTTGCAGGAAACCCTGGGAGTGGAAGGGTACAGGCTGATAACCGATGTGAGCGATGCCAAAAACACCGAGGTCCAGGTCAAATTCCGGATTGTGGAATGGGTTCAGAATTCCAGGCTTAAGCTTGAGGAATTGTTTTCTAGTCTCTTTTAAAGCCGGTTGCGAACATATTTGATAACAGGCTGTCCCGTGTTTGGGACAGCCTGTTATCCTTTTAACGCTGCCTTTCGAACCATGCCGGAGTGCTCCGGCCCCTTTCATCCATACGGCAAACATGGTACGCTTTATACAGCGGACTGGATCGATTCCGAAAGAATCCCTGATACAATGTCCTGATGGAGGAAGAAATAAAGATGAACATATTGTATGAGGATAACCATTTGCTCGTAGCCGTCAAGCCGCCGGGAATCCCGGTTCAGGCCGACAGCAGCGGCACCGGGGATTTCCTCAGCATGCTTAAGGCATATGTCAAGGAAAAGTACAACAAGCCCGGAAACGTCTATCTCGGCCTTGTGCACAGGCTGGATCGGAATGCCGGCGGTGTCATAGTCTTTGCCAGGACTTCCAAGGCGGCATCCCGGCTGTCGGATCAGATCCGGCAGCGCCTTACCGCTAAAACCTACCTGGCTGTGGTATATGGCTGCCCGAAAGACCGGCGGGGGCACCTGGTCCATTACCTGCTCAAGGACAAACAGAGCAACCGGGTCTCGGTCGTGGAGGCGGGCACACCGGGTGCAAAGGAAGCCGTGCTGGACTATGAGGTGCTGGAAAGCAGGGAGGTCCTGAGCCTTATAAAAGTTGAACTGGAAACGGGAAGAGCCCATCAGATCCGCGTCCAGATGGCAAGCCTGGGAACGCCGCTCTATGGGGATGTGAAGTATCGCGACCTCGGGGAAAGGAACCGGAACGATCTGGCCCTCTGGTCCTGGCGGATGGAGGTGGAGCATCCGGTAAAAAAGGAGAGGATGGCCTTCACGGCGCCCCCGCCAAACGTTTACCCCTGGAATCTTTTCCGGATCCCGTCCTGTTGATTTGCATTTCAAACGCTATGTACCAGTATCCAAGTGAGACCGTAAAGCCGGATGTTTGCACATCTGCGCGACAGTGACTGCAGAATGGTGACTGCTGTGCTGCGCGGATAAAAAAAGAGCCGGCTTATCCAGCCGGCTCAACTGAAAGAAGTTCTAGGGGAGTATTTTTACCATGGTGTCCTTAATAACAGTAAGGCTGGTTTTCACCATGGAACCTTGCGCCGTTGTGCCTTCCGCGATGAATTCGCCGGGACCGGCAACCCTCGCGTAATAGGTCAAAGGTTTATAATGCTCTATCTTATCTCTCTTTCCAACCACAAAGGTTACCTTCTGCCCGTCAATGTTCCGGTAATACCATCCATAATCCCGGGTGATACCGTAGGACCAGGGGTTGGAAACAGGTTTAAGCCCGGAGGGCGCATAATCGGTAATCTCGTAGACATTGTCCATGGCCTCATCCTTGATGGTGTATTCGATCTGAACCTTCACGATGTCATTGGGGCCGAAGGTGGTGGTTTCCTCGCCGGTCAGCGCGTTAAAGTACTTACGCGTGATGATCACGTTGCCGTCGTTTTCTCCATGCTGTGCCAATGGTACCGTATAGATGGACAGCACGGCGGCCTTGCCGTTCACCCGGGTTACCCGGAATTCGCCTGCCTTTACCGACGGGATCCGGATGCATTCTGTTTGTCCCATTTCAAGCTTTACCTGGTGGCTCTTGCCATTATAGGTGTATTCAAATTCCACGGTGTCGCCTTCAGCGGCCTTCAGCCTTTCAGTCAGGTAGATGAGGCGCTCGACGCCCGTATAGACATCCCTGGAGTATCTGCTGACCACATAGTCATACATCCTGTCGGATTCTTCCATGCCCAGGCTGGCGGCGAAGGCGGCCAGGAGGGCGGTCTGCTCCAGGGAAGCGTCCATATCGCCATCTTTTACCCTGACGCGGATATAGGGATCCATGCGCTCAAGATGGGGCTGGATACAGGACGTGTAGATCTCACGGGCTGTGCTGGTCTCGCCCAGCATCTGGTAAGCCATGCCTACAAGCATGTAGTCGGTCAGCGACAGGTTCTCGGTGTTCCTGGCCAGCTCAAGCTCCGAAAGAACCGGCTCACCCAGGGCCGCAAGGCCATACAGGGCAGGCGCGTTAATGGTATGGTCGGTCAACAGGGCATTGTAGAAATACATCTTCAGGGATGTTGTATCGGTCACTTCACCGAGCCATGGGGCCAGCAGGGCCGACATCCTGATATCACTGGAGGCATAGGGCAGGATGCCGTAGCCGCCGTCCTCGTTCCTGTAGCTGGCTGCATCCGGATCGCTCAAATCGTAATAGAATTCCTCGCTGCTTACCAGTTCTTTCAGCAGCTTCCGTGCCTGGTAGGCTGTGAGCTTCTGGTCGATCCTGTGCCCATAACCCCATGCCAGGCTGTGGAGTTCGCGAATGATCCGGCCACGTCCCGTATCGGTGATGATGAGCGTTGTCAGCCCGCTGCCACCGGCATCGATTTTTACCCCCGGAACCAGTTCCTTATAGGATGCCGTTTCCATGGTGCGGTAGGAATCATAAACCTGGATGGTCCTCCGGATACCGTCGGCCAGTCCGCTTTTGCTCCTTGCATAGATCTCCAGGTTGTAGGTGCCTTCCGGCAACCTGGGAAGGGGAATGTTCACCCGCTCGAAGGCTTTTGCCGAGGCAGTTGCCGTGAAATCGCCCAACTCCCTGCACCGTATCTCAAAGTCAACGGTTTCGCCTTCCTTCAGTTCCTGGCCGTATGCCGTGACACCGATATAGGGTTTGTCGCCCGAAAGGTAGGTCAGGCTCATGGCGTCATTGATGAAGAAGGGCATGGAAACACTGGCCTGGGTAACTTCCGAGCCGGCATGCAGGTCAACCGATATGGCGGCGGCTGCCAGCCTGAAAGAGGTAACACTGTCGGGCAGGGTGAAGGTCAGGGTTCCTCTGCCATTCTCGTCCAACTGGATGGTCCTGAAGCAGGCCGTATCCCGGAAATCCGAGCGGACAACCACGCCGTCGGAAATGGACGCGCCTGCGGCCGTTTCGGGTTGGGGAACCGGCGCCGCTTTAAGGGTCATGTTTGCCTTCTCCGCTGCCGAGTCAACCGCCACTACACCCGCTGCCTGGTTGATGCCTGCCCGCACAGGATACATGGGGCTGTTCAGCCGGCTTGTGCTGTATCGGATGATGCCGCTGCCTATCCAGGTATAAAGCCGGCTCAGGGGATCGATGGACTGGTCGGAGAGCTGAAGCAACGCCTCATCAACCAGGGAGATGTTCACCATGGCAGCAACGGGCCTGCCGTCGGAATCGGTTGCCGTAACGGTTACGGTGCAGGCCTCGCCGGGTCTGTAGCTGTCCCTGTCGGTCTTGACATCCAGCCAGAGCCGCTTCTCCTCATAATCATAGGAAACCCAGCATTCTGAGTGAATATAGCTTGTGCCGGTAAACATCACGCCTTCCACGAAATAATTGGGTGAAAGGTCGGCATCAAAGGGCCTGCTGTATACCGGCTGGTCCTTTATTTCTGCGCCGATTATGCCGTTCCTGGCTTCCACGAACAGGGTGCGATAGCCGGTTACAGGCTCCTCACCCTTATAGAACTGCACATGGACGGGTTCCCCGGAGCGGTAGCCCCCCTTGTCAGCCCTGAGATGATAATAATCGTCGATGGGCGGGTAATAGCGCCAGGAACGGTCATAGAGGCTAATTTCGTATTTCAGTTCACGGTCTTTCTGGTCCTTCGAGGTTATCACGGCCGTGTAATAACCCTCCTGCACCTTATCCACCGGGAATGCAAAGCGCGCCTGGCCATTGGTATCGGTGGTAAGCGTCCGGCTCGCAACAGGGGTCTTTCTCTCCCGGTATTCGTACCGCTTGCGGACCACCTTGTTGATGAAGTCGTAATCCTCGCCGATCTCCACCTTGTCCCAGGTGATATGGTAAACCTGTACATCGGCTGTATGCCCGGGAATTATCCGGCCCAGGTGGTTGTCGTTGGACGGGTCTTCATCGTTGAGGGTGTCCAGTTCCACCTGGTGGGCCGTGATGGATACCGATGCGGTTCCATCCTTTATCTCGCCGCCCGTCACCAGTTCCGCATGGTTCGCGAACACCCGGAAATCATGGTACTGATAGATCTCCCCGATTTCAGGAAGCTTTGTGGAAGCGCTGATGCCAAAATAGATTCCCCCCTGCATGCCCTGGGCATATTGGGGAGTGTATTCCACGGTCAGAACACCGTTCCGGTCGGTGATCCCCTCGCCGGACTGACTGGCGCTGTATCCGCTGATGCTGTATCTTATCGGAACATTGGACACGGGGGTACCGTCAAAGAAGGAAGCCTTGATGGTGAACGTGATCTTCTCCCCGGCAAATACCGCCTTCTTATCGGAGGTAATGGTCAACTGATAGGAGGGCTTCACATAGTTTTCCACCCGGATATAGCTGGAGGACAGGATTGTATCCCCGGATTTGACCACCAGGCTGTAGGATCCGGGGTCCAGGACGGGAAGCCGGAGTTCGCCGCTGAAGAAACCGTCCTTCACGTCCAGGGTCAGGGTTTCCAGCGGTTTCCCCATGATGAAGGGCAGAAAGCACCGGACAAAGCTGTCATACATGGGTCGGATATATCCACCCTCGGACAGCTCAATGGTCACCTTGTCGGGGGAGGTGTTATCAACCCGGCTTTTCACGAATCCCCAGAACTGGACCAGGTCGTCGGGCTTGTAGAGGGTGCGGTCGGTCTGAAGATAACGCCAGTACAGGCTCGGACTGTCGTCGTTATAGGGCGTATAGAGATAACCGGCATTGAGGAGGGTTACCAGGCCATTGGCGGTCGTGATCCGATAAAAATCCATCCTTGCCGGATCTTTGCCCGCCGAGGTTCCTTCAAGACGGGCAAGGCCTTTGCTGTCGGTTTTTGTGGTTCTTCCGGTAACCAAATCTTCTATGGTCGCCGAAACGGTGGCCTTTCCGGTGACCACGTTGTTCACCCAGAAAAGACCGCTGTTCTTGTCCTCTATAAAGAAGGCCGATGTGTCCGATGACTGGATGAAAGCCTGTGCCGACAGATCCCCGCTGGACAGCTCGATGATATAGAAACCATGGGGGAGGCTCTCGGGCAGCATCATGTACCAGGTACCCGGGGAATCCGCACTGAAGCTTTGGGTGAATTCCATTACCTTATCCAGGGAGGAAACATCGGTCCGGACTTTGCTGTATGAATAATATGCCCAGGAAGGCACCTTCTCCCTTTCCCTGATGGCTTTGATGAGGGCGTTTTCATCACGGAAGCGGTAAACGGCTGCCTTTACATCGATTTTCTGCTGGTCCCGCATGCCCGGCAGATAGAGGTAGAAAGGAATGACGGGCGATTCCCGGGTTGAAAAGTCGAACCAGATATCGCCGATTCCCAGGCTGCCGGGGTAGGGATCCGCGGTCTGGGTGCTGTCCTGCGCGGTTTCAAAAGAGAAGGTATAGTCTTCCGCGAGGGTTTGCACCCCTTTGGCGGCCTTGAGACCCTTTTTGACCGTAACCGTGTAAATGGTCCCCGGTTCCAGCTTTTTCGGGACGAAGCTGCGAATATAACCGTGCGACTCAAACCGGCCTTCCACCCTTGGGGAAATCTCGAAATACTTCTCGATATCCTCCACGTCCTGGTAGGTGAAGTAGAGTTCTATGCCCGTGTCAACAGGCACGCCGGTTGCCATGTCCTGGGGCAGGCTGCCGACGACAGCCAGTTCCCGCGGGGTCTGGAAGGCAAAACTGACGGTCGATCCGTCGGGCGTCCGGATATCGATCACATAAAGGCTGTTTTTATCCAGTTTTTCGGAGGGCTTTACCAAAAACCTCCCATCGGGCAGCGCGGAGATTTCAGGTGGGGTCTGCCCGCGTATGGTCAGGTTGTCTTTCAGGTAGTCCAATGTGACAGGAAGCTGGGATGTGAGATAAAAAGCTGTATCCAGAGCGATGCCTGAATCGTCCTGCTTCGATGGCGTGACTGAAAAGCCACCCCTGAAGGTGTCCGCACTGGCCTCAACTGTTCCCAGTGGATTGCCAATCCATAGGGCTGAAACGCTTAATGCCAGGATAAGGAAAATGGCCAGCAGCTTGTCCCGCATAGCACTCTACCTCCTAAAAAATCAAATAGACATATCCCATACCGATTAGACGGCCTATGGCAGCTTATGGTTCGCCCGATTGCCCAATATTTTCAGTTCTATACCAACTCAGTCCTTTCAGAGCAGGTGTCACTGCGAGTGAAGCATCAGCGGGGCGTGGCAATCTCTTTACTCCCAGTTTGACCACGGAAGGGAGTGAGATTGCTTCGTCGGCTATTGCCTCCTCGCAATGACACAAAAGGTCATGGCCCATGGGATGCATGCCCGACATGTCATTGTGAGCGCGTGAAACGAGCGTGGCGATCTCCTTCCAATCATTTGTCTCTAACCTCTCCGTTATATAAGAAGGACGATCCCCGAAACGGGAACCGTCCCACTGGTTTAATCTGATAACCCGTCAAACACATCGGATGCGTGGAGCCCGGTGCCGCCGATATACCGCGAATCGTAGACTTCCAGCCAGCCGAAGCGGCCATCGTTTGTCTGGAACAGGCACCACCTCTGGTTGTCGCTGCCCACAAAGCGGACCGTTTCATTCCGGTTCAGCACAAAGGATACTTCGTTGCTGCCGGGGGACAGGAGGAAGGGCAGCGATTCAATCTTCAGCCTTAAGGGGCTGGCGTTCCTGTATCCTATCTTTTCGTAGAAGGCGCTGGGCGACTCCACCAGCTTATGCTGCGTGTTCAGGCGGTACTCCCGGGTATAGTACCAGGTTTCCAGAATGCTGCTGCGGGCCCTGGCGCGCACGATGCCGTCGCCTTTCACGGCGTCGGTGTTCCCGCACAGACCCGGTACTTTGCCCATATTGACCAGCCTTTGGCCGTCATAATAGAAGAATGTGCTTGAATAGTCGCTGCCGGAGCCGTGTTCCTCAATAACAATCTCATAGAAGGCATCCGACGGGTTGATGTCCACCAGCCTGAACTCGGACTGGATCCCGGAGCCCTGGCCTTCCGCCTTGCTTTGGTTGACGGTCAGGGTGTACCGCCTGCCGTCGGTGGTGAAACGGATCCTGTCTTCGTTGCCGTCGCCATTGAGATCCAGGTAGAGGCCCGCGGGTTCGGATGTATCGGCGTTTCCGCCCGGGCTTTCGCCATAACCTCCGCCGGAGCCACCGCCAGAGCCTCCGGGCAGGTAGATATCCTGCTCCCTTACCCAGCCGGCCGTACCGCTGGGAAGCCTGACATGAAGGAACCCGTTCTCGGCTTTGCCGGTCAGGGTGACAAACACATCCGTACCGATGCTGGACATGAAGTTGTTGAAATCGGTTGCAGGTTCGGAACCGAAGTCCGGCATGCTGTATGCCGTGCTCCCTTTCCTGAGGTATGCCTGGTTGTAATAGGCGCTGCCCAGATCCTGAGTGAAGCTGTCGTTGCTGATCCAGCCTGTAATGCCAAAATTGGTGTCGATGGTGTCGGGTATGACATAGCTCTTTTGATCTCCCTGGACAATGATGCGTATCAGGTTGCCTTTGCTCAGGGTTATCCTGGACAGCTTGACCTTGTCGGCGGTTATCACGCCTACCGGCAGGTTGCTGCGATTATAGGAATAGATGTTTTCAGCCTTAATCCAGAAAGCGTTGCGGGTATCGTAATAGTTGATCATGCCCGATACCTTCTGGGCCAGGCACCAGCCGTTGACCACACGGCTGTTGTAGATGATGATTTCGTTCTGCCTGATTTCGCCTATGTCGGTGTAATTGTCCCCGGGACCGTTCTTCACCTTGCAGGTTTTGATCACAAAGGACTCCACGCGGCTGCCGGTAGCCTTTTCGGTCTCATAGATTTTGACCGTGGTGTCCTGTGTGCCTGGGGCAGGGGAAGCGTTGTTCGGGGCGGCGGGATCATCGTTGTTCAGGACAGGTTCCCTGTCAACCGAACGGAACACCTCGGTGACCGCGCCTGTCAGAACATTGATGGTATAGATGGAAAACTCCCCGGCCTTGGGATCCGTTTCATCAATCATGCGCACATAGGCGATGTTTTCCTCGTCGACCCAATTGGTCTGATAGGGCTTCAGTTCGCTGTAACCGGGGATGCGGGGAGCGGTCACACTGCTTTCCGAAACAATGAGGAAGGATCCGTCATTGTCAAACATGACGCGGGCGCCTGAAGCAGTGGTCCGGCACCAGGGCAGCAATTCCTGCCGCAGTTCCCGGCTCGTATTGAAGACGCTGATCTTCCCTGTTCTCAGGTTCAGGGTTCCGGAATTGCCGTTACGCATTTTAAAGACGAGATAATTGCCTGAAAGGCGGTAATCGGTGATATAGGCATCCTGGCTGCCGCCGTTTCCGGCTCCGGAATCCGGAACGATGGCGGTATCCTGATCATTGGCTGTCACATGCTTCATGATCACGCCGTTGAGAACATACCAGATAGTGCCGGAATCGGGGTTGATGTAGAAGGGTTCATGCTGCACCAGTTGGGTTTTCCATGCCGCATCATCAGCCGATGCGAACATGGCCTGATCGCCCGAGAAGACGCCAATGCCGCCGTTGTTGGTGACAAAAAGCTTCGCTGCCGCAACAGCGGATTCAATTTTCATGAGCTGCAGGGCATGCATGTCCAGCAGGGAAACAGGGCCGGCGCCGGTACTGCCGGCATAGGCCAGGTAATTGCCAAGCGGTGACCAGGCATATACCACCTGATCCGGGCCCATTTCAGACAACCGGTAGTAACTGCCGTCTGACAGGTTGAAAAGATAGGTACCTGCACCGGCTTCTGTTCCCGGAATGCCGACTACCATGAAGGCTCCTGTCGGTGCAACGCTGAACTCCGGCTCACCCTGGCCGACGGAAAGCCCGATGCTTTCCAGGTCAATCAACTGACGAAATTCATCGTTCCTGCAACTGACTATGATATGGCCGATCCGGATGATGAACTGTTCCTGATTGGCGTGGAGCACCTCCCAGGAAGTTGCGTCCATACCCGTTTCGTTGAGCCTGGCAACCAGTTCATCGCCCGACAGTAGGCCTGTAACGCTTGTAAAGGAAATGGGGGTACCGGTGTTTTCAAAGGGTGTATCGGCGAGGGCCGGTCGGTTGTCCTTGTCGAAAATGGTCATGACTGACCCCCAGAAAGGTTTGGAAACGTCCTGGACGACCAGAAGGGCGAGGAGCAGCACGCCAAGGAAGGCCGGAACCGCTATCGGCCATATTTTTCTCAGCATGACCGGGCTGGTGACGTATGCAATGAACCCGGGCTTCCGGCCGGCTTCCTTTTCTGCCATGTCCATGATGGCTTCCTCGGGGACCGTTTCACAGGGAACCTTGCGACTGATCCTCCCAATGAGCCGTTCCACCGCTTCTGAAAACCGGTCTTCTGAAGTCTGAACATTGCCGGCGAGAAATCCCAGCGCCCGATCCATCCGCATCCTGGCCGAACTGCCGGAAAGGCCGAACACCCGGCCGATTTCCCGCAGCGTGAGCCCGTGATCATAATGCAGGATGAGCATGGCCCGATCCTCATCATGGAGCGGATCAAGCAGGACGCCCAGGGATTTTTCTTCTTCGGATTCATCGTCGTGCCTGATCAGGTATTCGGGGATCCTGGGATGACGCATCCGGGGCTGTTTCTGCTTATCTTTTCTGAACCTGTCATAGGCCATTCTGTAAAACCAGGTGGAAAAAGCCCAACGATCATTGTACCGGTACAGATTCCGGAAGATGTCGACAAAGATGGACTGAGCCAGATCCCCGGCGCGTGAGTCCGGAACTCCCATTTTGATCAGGAATCCGTAAAGTCCGGGATAATAGGAGGTTATCAGTTCTCCGAAGGCCTGGGTTTCGCCCCTGAGAACTTTTTCCGCAAGCAGCCTGTCGTTGTTCATGCTATCATTCTCCTTACCTACGGGAGCGCGGAGCTCCTGTTAACCGGAAAGCAACGGCGTTATTGGCATATCGCTTTCCATGCAATATGTTCAGGCTATTCCGCCAATGATGTGAAGCAAATGAAATGCCTGGAAGAATTTCGAGCCTCTGTCCGATTTGTTGCCATAACTTCATTATAATATTCAGTACGGGTCCCAGACAAGTTTGAACAGGGATATGCGGAAATAACGCCCGGTTTTCCCGGGGAGAGCATGCCTTGCCTTTTTCCATGAGATAAGGTATCATAAGAAGTGTTCTGTACAAACATTAATGGAAATTTTTGGAGGTTTGGGATGCGAGAAGCATCCTTTTAAAAATGATGAGAGTCAAACTTGATGATAAACTGCTCCTGCAGATCGAAAAGCCTGCCAAATATACGGGAAACGAATGGAATATGGTCCGGAAGGATCCTGATGCGGTGCAGGTCCGCTTTGCCTTTGCCTTCCCGGATGATTATGAAATTGGCATGTCCCATCTGGGCATGAAAATTCTTTATCATACCATGAACAAGCGGGAGGACACCTACTGCGAGCGGGTGTTCGCCCCATGGGTGGACATGGAACGGCTCATGCGGGAAAGGGGCATCCCGCTTTATGCCCTTGAAACCTATACCCCTCTGTCCGAGTTCGATATCATAGGCTTTACGCTGCAATACGAGATGAGCTATACCAATATCCTCAACATGCTGGATCTGGGAGGCGTTCCGGTGCTGGCAAAGGACAGGGACGAGAGCCATCCCTTTGTCTGCGCGGGCGGTCCCTGCGCGGTGAATCCGGAGCCCCTTGCCGATTTTATCGACTTCTTTGTCATAGGCGAAGGCGAGGAAGTGATCCATGAGATCATTGACGCGTACAAGGAATGGAAAAGCTCGGGCGGTAACAGGGCAGCCTTCCTGGAACAGGTTGCCGGCATCGAAGGGGTTTATGTTCCTTCCCTGTACGAGGTGATCTACTATGATGACGGAACCATTCTGGATATCCTGCCCAAATCCGAAAAGGTTCCGGATGTGGTAAGACGCCGTGTTGTCAGGGACCTGGACCAGGTGGATTTTCCGGATGATATCATCGTCCCCTACATCGGGACCGTGCATGACCGGATTATGCTGGAGCTCTTCAGGGGCTGCATCCGGGGATGCAGGTTCTGCCAGGCCGGTTTCATCTACAGACCTGTGCGCGAACGATCGCCGGAAAAGCTCAATGAACTGGCCCGCAGTTCGGTCAGGAAAACGGGTTACGAGGAAATATCCCTGGTATCCTTAAGCACCAGCGATTATTCCGCCCTGCCCGCTTTTTGCGACGAACTGCTGGCGTTTACCGAGAAAGAGCATGTGAACCTGTCCCTGCCGTCCCTCAGGGTGGACAATTTCTCCCTTGGGCTTATGGAACGGGCTTCCAAGGTCCGCAAGAGCGGGCTGACCTTTGCGCCGGAAGCCGGAACCCAAAGGCTCAGGGATGTCATCAACAAAGGCGTTACCGACGAGGACCTGAAATCGTCGGTGCAGCTGGCCGTTGCCGGCGGCTGGAATTCGGTCAAACTGTATTTCATGCTGGGGCTTCCCACCGAAACCATGGAGGATGTGGACGGGATTGCCGATATGGGAATCAGCCTTGTCGAGTCCTGCAGGGGGATCGCTGACAAGAACGGCGGCAGCCTTCAGATCACCCTGAGCACCTCATGTTTTGTGCCCAAGCCCTTTACACCCTTCCAGTGGGAACCCATGGACGATATCGAAACCCTTACCGAAAAGCAGCACCATCTGAAGGATCGGATCCGAAGAAGGACGCGGAAGATCGTATACCATTACCACAACCCCAGGATCAGCCATATGGAGGCTGTCCTGGCCAGGGGAGACAGAAGGCTGGGCAAGGTGATCTACACGGCCTGGAAAATGGGTGCCAGGTTCGACGGCTGGGATGAACATTTCTCCTTCGAGCGGTGGCAGGAGGCGTTCAGGGCCAATGGCCTCGATTCAGCCTTTTACGCTAACAGGCGGCGGGACTTCTCCGAGGTCCTGCCCTGGGACCATATCGATATAGGGGTGACCAAGGAGTTCCTGATCCGGGAATGCCGGAAGGCCTATGAAGGCGACCTGACGCGCAACTGCGCCAGCGGCTGTTCGCATTGCGGCGCCACGGTATACGGGGCAGGTATCTGCTTTAAGCAAAAGAAAAATCAAGATCAGGCAGGAGGTTGACAGATGGCCAGGGCGCTGAGATTCCGGTTCTCAAGAGACGAAAGGCTGAAATATATTGCCCATTTGGATGTACTGAGGCTGTTTGAGCGGGCCATCAAGCGCGCCGGACTGCCTGTTGCCTATACACAGGGGTTCAATCCTCGCCAGAAAATTGTTTTTGGCCTGCCCATCGCGGTGGGACTGACCAGCTCCGCCGAATATGCGGATATTGAGTTTGATGAGGAGATGACGCCTGAATCATTCATATCGCGTATCAACCAGAGCCTGCCCGAAGGTATTGAGGTGATGGAAGCCGTGCCCGTCAGGAACATGGGCAGGATCATGAGCCTGATCGCGTCTGCCAGGTATGAAATCGCCTTCACCATCCCGCAGGCCATGGATCAGGATACGCTGAGCGGCATTGTGATCGATTTCCTGGATCAGGAAGATATCACAGTGATGAAAAAGACCAAGAAGGGCATGCGACCGGTCAACATCAGGCCGCTGATCTATTCCCTTTCGGTCAGAAAACCCGATGGCGACGGGTATATCATGGAGGCGTTCCTGAGCGCTGGGGCAGAAAACAACCTCAGGCCGGATCTGCTGATGCAGGCTTTTGCCCAGAAAACGGGGCTTGAACTCACGGTGGAATCCATACACCGCAGGGCGATGTTTGCGTCCGACTTCAATGAGTGGAAAAGCCCCCTTGAGGTGGCCGATGACTAAGGACGTTCTGATGGATGCCAGCATGGGCCAGATACGCCTGGCTGTCATGGAGGATGGCGAACTCGTAGAATTCTATGTGGAAGAGCGCGAAAAGGAAAGCATGCTGGGCAACATCTACCGGGGCAGGGTTGAACGGGTGGTGCCCGGCATGCAGGCGGCCTTCATCGACATCGGGCTTTCCAGGAATGCATTTCTCTATGTCAGGGATCTCCTGACCGATGGTGATCAAAACAACCTTTCCGGGGCATTACCCCCATTGGGCATCTTCTGAAAGCAGGGCAGGAACTGACGGTACAGGTTGTCAAGGAGATGTCGGGGCAAAAGGGACCCAGGGTCACCACCCGCATCACGCTGCCCGGACGCTTCGCGGTGCTGCTCCCAAACCAGGACACGGCCGGGATATCCAAACGCCTGGATGACGGCGAGGAAAGAAAACGTCTGAAGGAACTGGCCCGGGCGTTGAAGCCCGAAGGCGCCGGGCTCATCATCCGGACTGCGGCCAGGCATGTTCCCGTGGAATGGCTGAAGGATGAGATAGAGAGTCTCATCGGGAAATGGAACAGGATTCTGGAGCAGCAATCAGGCGGACCTGTTCCCCGTTGCCTGTATCAGGAGACCGATTTTGTCAGCCACATGATCCGGGAGCATCTGACGCCTGATCTGAATCGCTTCATCGTCAATGACAGGGAGATCTGGGAACAGGTCAACCGGCTCCTGGATTCCGATTCACCCGGCTTCAGACCGCGGGTGGAGTATTTTGACAGGGACTATGATCTCTTTGACTATTACCAGGTGGAAAGCGCCATCAGCCAGGCCCTTTCCCGGAAGGTCTATCTGAAGAGCGGCGGTTACCTGGTGTTTGACAGGACGGAAGCCCTGACGGTGATTGATGTCAACAGCGGCAAATATGTGGGCCGCACCAGTCTTGAGGATACGGCCCTGAAGATCAACACCGAGGCGGTGGAAACCATCGCCAGGCAGGTACGGCTCCGGGATCTCGGCGGCATTATCATCATCGACTTCATCGACATGCAGGATAAGTCCCACCGGGAAGAAGTGGTGGCCAGGCTGAAAGAGGCGGTGAAACGGGACAGGACCCAAACCGTGGTGGTAGGGATGACCGGGCTGGGGCTTGTGGAAATGACCCGTAAGAAAGTCAGGCAGCCCCTTGCAGATTATCTGACGGTGGATTGCCGCTGTTGCGGCGGTACGGGCCGGCATCTGTCGCCCATGGTCGTTGCAAAGAGGGTGGAACGGCGAATGGCCCGGTATCTCATGAGCAATCATCCCGATTCCCTGGAGATCCTGGTCCATCCGGACATCCATAAGGTGCTGGAAGGGCAGGAGAAGGACAGGCTGGTAAAGCTCGGGGAGCAATATGCCTGTCAGATCCGGATCACCCCGTCCACCGATGTGGCTTATGGCGATATGCGCATGAGGGAAGGGCCGTGACAGGGCTTCAATAAATTCCTTGACAAAATCCATGCTTGCAGGTATAATCTCTCCTAATTACGGAATACCATGCATAAAGGCTATGACAAGAAAGAGTAGGATGCTCCGGGCTTCCAACAGAGAGTTCCCGGCTGGTGAGAGGGGCAGGAAACGGGCATCTGAATACATCTTCGAGCCGCGCACCCAACGCCGCTTTAGGCCAGTAGGCTGCGCCGTCGGGGCACACGTTACAGTGCCAGGGTATAAGCCGATATGGCCGTACCTGAATGAGGTTGATGCCACAGGCATCAACGAATTGGGGTGGTACCACGAAGCATCAGGCTTTCGTCCTCATGGGAGGATGAAGGCTTTTTTTATTGCTTTCTCTTTCGGAAGCGGCGGCAGGATGGGTGGACTTTAAGGGCCTTGGCTGGATGTTCCGTATGATACGACTATCACGAGGCAGGTGTTGCAAATATTGCCGATCCACGAGCAAATGCGGATCATTGCAAAGGGAGCAGCGGAGATTATCAATCCGGAAGAGCTTCAAAGGAAGCTCCACGATGCCGCCGGGAAGGGAAGACCGCTGACTGTGAAGCTCGGTCTCGATCCGACAGCCCCTGATCTCCACCTGGGCCATGCGGTGGTCTTGAGAAAGATCAGGCAGATGCAGGAGCTGGGCCATCGGGCGGTCATCATCCTGGGGGATTTCACCGCCATGATCGGGGATCCCTCGGGGAAATCCAAGACCAGAAAGCAGCTGACCCATGAGGAAACCCTGAGAAACGCCGCAACCTACAAGGAACAGCTTTTCAGGATCCTGATGCCGGAAAGGACAGAAATCCGATTCAACAGCGAGTGGCTTTCCGGGCTGAACCTGGCCGCTGTTCTGGAACTGGCGGGAAAGACAACCGTGGCCAGGATACTGGAACGGGACGACTTTAAATCGCGGTTCAGCGCCAATCTGACCATCGGCCTCCACGAGCTGTTCTACCCGCTAATGCAGAGCTATGATTCCGTGGCGATTCAGGCTGACATCGAGATGGGCGGTACCGACCAGCGGTTCAACATCCTGATGGGACGCGATATCCAGAAACATTATGGGCAGGAGAGCCAGGTGGCCCTGTTCATGCCCATCCTGGAAGGTACCGATGGCGTTGAGAAGATGAGCAAGAGCCTTGGCAACAGCATCGGTATCAACGAGGACCCCAGAGTCATGTTTGAAAAGATCATGGCCATCCCCGACAGCCTGATCATCCGCTACTTTGAACTGTGTACCGATCTCCATCCCGACGAGGTGGATCTGTACAGGGAAAGGCTGGACAACGGAGAGAATCCCCGCGATATCAAGGCCTGCCTTGCCCATGAAATTGTCCGGCTTTACCATGGCAGGTAAGCGGCGGACGCTGCCCGGGAATACTTCAATACCGTGTACCGGGACAGGGAGCCGCCCAAAGATATGGTGGACCTGGATGTGTCCCCGTTCACCGATGACCAGGGGAACACGGACCTGGTCAGGATCCTTGTGAAGTCCGGATTTGCGCCCAGTTCCAGCGAGGCCAGAAGGCTGATCCTTCAGGGCGGTGTCAGGCTGAACGCGGAAAAGGTTAACCAATTCAGAATACCTGTCCGGGACGGGGATATCCTCCAGGCGGGAAGGAAGCATTTTACCAGGCTGTGCAAGCCGGACAGGACGTGCTGATCACTTGCGTGAATCCCTGTAAAGGTTTTCGACGGAACGGTCGTAGGTTGCCTCGCCGGCCTTGGAGAAAAAGCAGCCCGGCACCTCTCCGTACTTTCTGTGGTAGGCGACGCATTCGCAGCATTTTCCACGGCGTGAGCAAGGGTAAGTACAGTTACATGCGTTGCGGTTACTGCAATCCATAGTCCCTCTCCTTTGATTCAGATTGGCCCGTGCCTGGCGTCCTGGAGGCATACGCCGCTACGGCAGCAAAAACCTGAGCCTGCCGGTTCAAGGGCGTTTGCGACGGGAGATCAGGCATCAGGGCGTGGCTGATTTCTCCACAACCTAGTATAACAAGGGGATGGATGGATTTCAATTGAGTGCGCTCACGGCAGCAACCCCAGCTTCCTCGCCTGGGCTACGGCCTGGGAACGCCTTTTGACATGGAGTTTACCGTAAATATTATTGATGTGCCATTTGGCGGTGCCTATCCCGATATACAGATGGTGGGCGATCTGCTTGTTGGACATACCCTGGGCCATAAGGGAAAGGATCTCCTTTTCCCTTGGGGTCAGGGCGCCTAAAGCAGCCTGGTGCCTCATCCTGGATTTCTGCAAGCGATAAAGGTCCCTGTTAGTTTCCCGGAGCAGGGTCAGACATTCGGCTTTTTCTATCAGGAAGCGCACGGCAAGCCTGGAGTTGGTATAGATATCCACCGCTTTCTCCAGGTATTCGCGGCAATAGTTCATCTCCCGCATCTGATAATAGTATTCGGCGATCAGGATGGCAGCGGTCTGTGCGAAGGGAACGTTTTTGGCTGCATCCGGAGAATCGAACCAGGCGATCAGGTCGTTCATGCTGAAGCTTTCTATGTCCCCGTTGAACTTAAGCCTTGCCAGCATCAGCAAGGTGCCGATGGGGGTGTTTTTGCCATTGACCAGGTACTCAGCTTCCAGCAGTTCCTTGTCCGAATCCGATACCGGTACGCCTTCAAACAAGTTGATCTGGGCCCGCAGGGCGGCGCAGAGGGTATCGACATTTTCAAAGTTCAGCCCGGACAGCCGGCCGGCCAGTTCATCGATCAGGGCATAGGCCCGATCGTACCATCCGCTGATGCCATAGGCATAGACCAGATACATCTCCAGCACGCCGTACATCTGGACAAAACCCAGTTGGTATATCAGCTCCTTAACGCTTTCCAGGTGTCTGACGGCAAGCTTTTGTCTGTTCATCTCGAAAAAAGCGATGCCGAGCGGCAGCCGGAGCAGCTGGTATACGCTGCTTTTGTCCTTCCTGCTTAAGGCGGCCAGTTCGTTTCTGAAAAGGGTCACGATATCGGCAATTTCACCCAGGGCATGTTTCTTAAGTCCGTAACTGACCAGGGACATCACCGCGGGATAGTAGTATCGATGTTTCTTGAAAATATGGTATGCGCTGAAAAACTCATGGGCGGCCTTGCGATGGTCGCCTGTACCGGAAAGAAGCTGGCCGTAAGTCAGCCTGGCATTGGCTGCATAGAGGCTGCCGGGCTCCCTTTCCACGCTCTCAACAGAAAACCTTGCATACTTCAGGGCTTCTTCCGGGTTGGACGAGAAGACTGAAACCGCTTTGAGAGAATAGTATACGGCACTTTCAACCGACGATGTCAGCGTGCAGGTTTCCATGTCATCCAGGATTTGGGTCAGGCGCCGGTTATCCCCGCACATGAAGCAGGCCCAGCCCAGTATGAGCTTTTGGAATGGGGTAGTAAACCGATCATAGGGGATGTCCCCGACCAAAAGCATCATGGGCTTGGTATTTTGGGCAGTCATCAATTCCGCCGCGTTTTCCTCAAACAAGGAGAGGGCAGCATCATATGCCTTTTGCCCGATAGCATGTTCAATTCTCAGAAGGATGCCGTTCAAATCCTTGCGCATAGAACCTCCCTGACTGAAAACGCCTGACACCACCAATATATTATTACATTGATAAATTTCTGGCAAGAAAAAAGGGACTGCCCATCGGGCAGTCCGAACTGTGTAGTAGGGTGGTTTATGGATAATGGCAAACAACTAATAACGATTGATCAGCTTTTGCCATATCTCCTCGCTGAAAGTGACCTTTTCGGCCAGATACTTCAGGGTATGCCGGTCATTGGCTTCCAGGGTGATAACCCTGGATTTACTTACCCAGTAGTCTATACCGGATTCCTCGAAGTTGGCTCGGTTTTCCTTGAAATTGAAGGTGACAAAAATGCTGGTGGTATTTGACAACTTTCTGTTCATGAACTTGTTCAGGGGATCTTCTTCCAGGATGTCCTGCCTGTAGGCCATCATAAATGCTCCCCGTTCCTCTGCGGTAACCAGATCCAGGATGGTCGGATTGTCCGCATTATCGTTGAAAAACACTTCGATGGAAATCAGATCGTTGGGTTCAACGGCAAGCAGGGGATTGGCCTTTTCCCTGTACTCATCGGAGCTTACCAGTTCCTTGAGCCTGTCTTCCAGGCCGCCCGTCCTGCCCTCGACAAAGGGGAGGATGTAGGATCTTTCCACGATTTGGCCGCTCTTGAGACGATAGGCAATATACAGGTTGAAATGGTAGAACCCGGAAGATTCATCGTAATAAATGTTCTCCCACCGGTCCTGCCTGTCGAGGGACGAAGCATTCCGGATGACAAACCGGTGAAGGGCTATCGCCTTTTCGATGGATTCGGGTCTTTCCAGAACACCCTGCCTCTGCTTCAGGTTTTGGATCAGTTGATCATCCAGCCTGGCGGGAGGTTCCACACCGTAGCTGTTGCTGAACATATACCTGTGCCTTTCGGGATTGTAGCTTTCAGGGTTCAGCGCGAGCATTGCGTATTCATCCGCATAATTGCTCACCAGCATGATCTCCACGTCCCGGGCATCGGGCACATAGCTTTCATATCCGAAGAGATCAAAGTTGATCGCACAGAGAAGCAGGACCATGATCAGGGCAAAGACGATAAAGCCCTTAGTTCTCCGGAAGACCCGGAAGGTTTTCCTAAGGAGCATTTCAGCGGCAAAGTAACCAATGAAGCCGCCAATCAGGTAACCTACCACAAAGACCGTGAAGCTCCTGCCAAGGTTCATCAGGCTGACAATGATATTGCCCAGTAGCGCCGAGGAACAGAAGGCCACGCTGTATTTGAAGACAGGTTTCATGATCTGGACGCTGACCACGTCACCAGCCGTTTCCATATGGCGCTTCAGATAGACAGCCCGTGCGCCCCAGGTGAAAAGCAATCCTGCCAGGAGATAACAGGCAATGGCCAGCCAGTCACCTCTGCCATATGCAAAATCGGTGAAGCATTCCAACAGGTAAGCGATGGGAGAAAAGAGGACCAGAAGGCTGTCTCTCGGCGGCACATAGCCGAAAAGAAGGGAGGACAGGACTGTTTCGATCACGTCTTCCAAAAACACGGCAAGGAAGTTGAATATGAAGAAGTACAGGGCATGGGCTGCCATGTGCCCGGTAAACATCCCCGCAAACACCGCAAACGAGTAGAACAGGAACAGGAAGACGGCTGAAACCAGGATCCAAAGCAGGGAATTGCCGATTTGTACGATGCCGATCACCAGTTCACCTGCGACCAAAATGGTGCCCGATATCAGCAGAGGCAGCATCACCAGGGTAAGGCCCGCCAGGTAATGGGTTGTAAAAAGGCTGTTCCTGGTGACGGGCAGCGCGTGGATCATGGCCGTATTGCTCTGAAAATGGATGTAGGAGAACATGGCCAGTGCAGCGATCAGGCTGAAAAAGGGAAACAGAAGGATTACCAGGGTATGGGTATGTCCGAAAATCGAACGGGCGATTTCACTGAGCATGAATCCTGCAAAAATGTCATGGCTTTCTTTTGATGCAATGCGCAGGAATCCAAGAATGTTCAAAGTCAGCAGGAAGGCGAATGCAAAGGCGATCAGCCAGAAGCGCTTCAGGTTGAAGACATAAATGCCTTTATTAAAGGATGATGTTTTTGACCGCATAGTTCATACCTCCCAGCTCATAGACGAAGATTTCCTCCAGGGTGAGGGGAAGGGCATCCATAATGATCGGATTGAGGTTTCCCACATGGCTGAGTATCCTGTCCCTGTCCCCGCGGACGATCAATACCCATACGCGGCCGGTAATCTGCCTGTTCAGGATGTCCAACTGGTTCATCTCCTCGGGCAGAGGGCCGTCAAAGGCCACCTGGAGCTTGATGATATTGTTCTGAATCTCAGAAAGGTTTCTCTCCAGGATGATTCGGCCCTCATGCATGATGCCCACATGATCGCAGACATCCTCCAGTTCCCGCAGGTTATGGGATGAGACAAATACGGTCATGTTCCTTTCGGCCACATCCTGCAGAAGAACGCTCCAGACCTTTCTGCGCATCACCGGGTCAAGCCCGTCCACCGGCTCATCCAGCAGCATGAGATCGGGTTTCAGGCAGATGCCCAGCCAGAAGGCCGCCTGCTTTTTCATGCCCCGCGACAGACGCCGGAGGCTTCTTTTCGGATCAAACGGGAACACTTCATGGAGCTTCTTGAAGCGCTCCTCGTCGAATAACGGATAGACGGACTGATAGAATTTTTTCATGTCCAGCAGGGTTGCCTGGGGGAAGAAGTAGATATCATCGGGGATGTAGACGACCCTGGACTTTACCTGGACGTTTTCAAAGCTGGGCTGGCCGTCGATGGTAACGGTGCCGCTGTCGGAAATAAAGACGCCGGCCAGGTGCTTGATCAGCGTGGTCTTGCCCGCCCCGTTGGGGCCCACCAGCCCATAGACCGATCCTCTGGGCACGCTGATGTTCACACCGTTCAAAGCCCAAAAATCACCGAAGGATTTCTTCAGATCCCTGACTTCAATCATGGGATTCACCCTCCTTATCCGCCGAAATGGCATGCTCCATCAGTTCCAGAATCTCCTGCCTGGTCAGGCCCAGGTAATGCAGTTCTCTAATGAGGGGTCTGATGGAGGCCATGAGGGAATCAATCCGTTCCTGGTCTTTTTTGACCGGCGGAGCCGCCACAAAATTGCCCCTGCCCAGCACCGAATAGATGAATCCTTCCGACTCCAGATCCTTGTAGGCTTTTTGGATGGTGTTGGGATTGATGGAGGTAGTCTGCGCCAGTTCCCGGACCGAGGGCAGTTTCTCACCCTCCTTGAGCGCGCCGGTTATGATGAGCTGTTTGATATTGTCCTTGATCTGCTCGTAAATGGGTTTCGGACTTCGCACGTCAATGATGATGATAGCGATCCCTCCTTCCCTGCGGAGATCCCGGAAGAGTATAATAGGTGTACTAATACATGTAGTACACTTATTATACTGAGTGCGTGAAGAATCTGTCAAGGAATTTGCCGTGCGCCAATCGCAAGGCCATGTTTACAATCCCCTTTTTATGGCATATAATATTCCCAAAATTAAACGAAAGGCTTTGGGGTTTCTTTAACCATCATAAAACAATATTTTGCAGAATACGAAATAGCTCAGGA